>Ga0308157_10002331_pt1 | contig 31783 bp, 27 predicted proteins | sample PhyBR1_FD_201035 | JGI IMG/M metagenome (GOLD analysis project Ga0308157, IMG submission 201035) | Phyllosphere microbial communities from UC Gill Tract Community Farm, Albany, California, United States - DLSLB.R1 | ecosystem: Host-associated > Plants > Phyllosphere > Unclassified | place: USA...
CTCCCAAGTCTATCTTTAACTGACCGATTTCTGCAGCCGGCAATCCTGGAACTTTTAGCGCCTGCTCTAACGTTTTTTCTGCCGCTGTTAAATCATTTAAATAATAGGCTTGCAGTTGTGACAACCGCTTTAGTGCAAAAATGGTTTGGTTGCTAATTCCGTACTGGGTAATGATTTGCGAGAATTCTCCGGCTAATGCCTTAATGGCAACTTTGTCTATTTTTCCCTGAACTGCCAACTCATATTTAGCATTAATCAGCTGTATTTTAGATGGAAGGTAAAACTCATTTTCTGGGCCTTTTGCCAGTAAATACTCGTAAGCTTTTGTAGCCGTAGCGAATGCTTTGTTGGCTACAAATGTATTTGCGGTATTAAACACCAGATTGGCCGAGTTCTTGGTACGGCGGTCTTGAGCAATAAGTTGGCGTAGTGCCATTTCGTATTCTTGTTGCTGTATATATTGCCAAATCAACAATTCGGTAAAAACTTCGTTTTGTGGATCCTTTTGTAGTTTTCTAAGCAGCGCAGATTGTAATAATCTGTAATCGGTATTACTCTCGAATAAATTGGCTAAGGTGCTTTGTGCTTGAGAAATCATTTGAGGATTAGCGGGCAAAACATTCATATACTCATTTACTAAGGCTAGTTTATCTTTCTTAAAGCGATAAATGCTGATTAACTCGAAGGCAAATAGCTGTTCGTCTTCCAATACTTTTCTGCCCTGCAAAAAGGTATTAACCGCCATGTCATAGGCTTCAAATCGATAAAAAGAATTGGCTAAATCTCTAAATTGAAATTCGTTTTTAGGCGTGTTTTGTATGGCAGTAAAGTAAATTTTATTCGCTTCGGCAGCTTTTCCATTTTCCTGATAAATTCTGCCTAGGGCAATTTGATAGTTCGTTTTTTGCGGGAATTGCTTAATTAGCTTTTTTACTAAGGTTTCGGCTTCATCGTATTTTTTTATCTTCAGCAGCGAAGTATAATACAGTTCGAAATAACTATCATTTCGGGTTTTATTAAATATTTTTTCGAGCAATGAAGCCGCTTTGTCATAATCTGCTTGCTGAAAATATTGGTAAGCCAAAGCCTCATCAACGTTTTCTTGTGCATTAAGTCTAACAGTTAAACAGCAAATAAAAATTATCAGTAGAAAACGGTTCATCAGTATTAATTTCCCTATTTGTTAAAATTAATTTTTTTAACTTATAATTACGTATCGAAAATAAAAAGGCTCTAAAATAAAGCTCTCAAATAACGCTTTACTTGGTACTGTATTTTAAATGTTACGCTCTGTTTTTCAACTAAACACTAATTTTCGTTTTATTTGAGTGTTAAGTAATTTTGAAATAAGTAACAATGTTAATGCTTATCGCTTAGCCGCAGTAGTGTTGTGTAATTTTGTGATATGATAATTGCAGTGAAAAAATATGTATGGTTATTGGTAGTGATGGCAATTTTCGCTTGCAAGCAAGAAAAAACTGTTAGGCAAATACCTGTTAACGATTTTTTTAAAACGCAAGATCGAGCAATTTATCGCTTATCGCCAAATGGCAAATACCTTTCTTACCTAACGCTTAAAGATAAAAAGCAACATTTAGTTGTAGAAGACTTAGAAAAGGGCAGCGTTACCGAAGTTTCTAAATTGGAAGAACGTAATATCAATTTTTACTGTTGGGTGAGTGATGATGAGATCATTTACTATAAAGAAAAGGAAGGGAGCAGGTTTCAAACAGATTTATATATAGTTAACAAGAACGGCACAGAAGAACGCCTTTTAAATGCTGACGATAAAAGTAAAGTACGTTTGTTGGAAGATCAGTTGATAGACGATAAATTTCTATTGGTAAGTAGCAATAAGAGAGATTCTACAGTGTTTGATGTTTATCGCTTAAATGTGAGAAATGGACAGATGCTTGTTGCCGCTAAAAACCCAGGTAATTTTACAGATTGGCTAACGGATAGTAAAGGTAAGTTGCGCATGGCAATTTCTACTGATGGCGTTAACGAATCGGTTTGGTACAGAGAAAATGAAGCCCGACCTTTTAAAAAAATCATCACCAATAATTTTAAAACTACACTTTGGCCCGTAGCTTTTTCTGAAACGAAAGTGAATACATTTTATGCAATATCCAATGTAAATCGAGATAAAAATGCTTTGGTAGAAATAGATTGCATTACTGGTGCAGAGAAAAATGTGCTTTTTGCGGACGACACCTTAAATGTGGTAGAAGCGCAATACTCTAAGCGTCGTGGGAAAATAGACTTTGTAGTTTACGAAACTTGGAAAAAAGAGAAGCATTACCTAGAGGATGAAGCGAAGAAACTTTATCAAAATTTGGAGAAATTAATTCCAGATGCGGAGTCTAGAATTATTCATCATGATAAAAAAGAGCAACATTTTATTGTTAGAACCTTTACCGACCGCAGCCCGGGGTCTTATTATTTGTACTACGCGGAAAACAACTATTTAAAGAAATTAAGCGACATTAATCCTTCTATTAAAGAAGATGAAATGTGCGAAATGAAGCCAATTAGCTATTTAACTAAAGACGGCTTTAAAATTAATGGATATTTAACCCTGCCACTTGGCTTAGAAGCTAAAAATTTACCGGTAGTAGTAATACCGCACAATGGACCGGGCCAACGAAATAGTTGGGGCTTTAACTCTGATGTGCAATTTTTGGCCAATAGAGGTTATGCCGTATTGCAAGTAAATTACCGCGGCTCTACAGGTTATGGCAAAGAATTTTATGCTGCTGGATTTAAAGAGTGGGGCTTAAAAATACAACAAGATGTAGATGCAGGTGTGCAGTGGCTTATAGATCAGAAAATTGCTGATGCGCAGCGTGTCGCTATTTATGGATATGGTTTTGGCGGCTTAATTGCAATAAACAGTGCTGTAGCTAATCCGAAGATGTACAGGTGTGCAGGTTCTAGTACTGGCAATTTGAACCTTTTTAGTTACTTAAAAACAATTCCGCCATTTCTAACGTCTAACTTGCAAATGTTTTACGAAATTGTAGGTAACCCAGATAAGGATGCAGAATACATGAGACAAGCGTCTCCGGTTTTTCATGCAGATAAAATAAAAATCCCTGTATTTATTACCCAAAACTCTAAAGACCCTCGTATAAATGGAAATGATGCTGTACAATTTGTTAAGGAATTGAAGAAACAGAATGTACCTGTAATATATTTAGAAAAGGAAGAAAATAAGTCGGCTTTAAACAGGGAAGAAGCACGGAAGAAATCATATGCGGCTTTAGAACTTTTCTTACAAGATAATTTAAGGAAACGTTAGGTTATGCCAATGGAATCCGTTAAAAAAAGCGGTTATCGCAAGAATTTTTCCCTAATCGCTACATTTATCGGATTAATTTCTGTACTATTTATTCTTTCACTTTTTTTGGCCTTCAATTTTAGTAAAAAGAAAATTGAGGGTGATTTTGTATCCGCAAAAACCAATGTATTAGAAGAAAGTATAAGGCCATACAATGATTTTTTCCTAAACAAGCTTCCAGAAATTTCTTACTACAATGGTTATCTAGACTCGGCCACCGCATCAAAATTTGTAGACACTATTCTACTTAAATATCCATTCGTTAAAAAAGTTGTATTTTTTGATGCGGAAGTGCGAAATGTAAGGTACGAGGATAACGGGTTAAATGTTGGAGACTTCTCTATTGGGATGAAAAGTGTTTACCAATATGGTACGTATATTCCAGAAGATTCGGTGAAGATTTTTGGGACTAATTCTATTCCAACCAGCACTACCTTAGAGAGTTTTAACGAGCTAGCACTGAAGCTTTATACTTTTGTACACAAGCTAGATACTACCAGAATGCCTACACAAGAAGATTTGTTTAGCAATTTCTCTAATATCAAACCTAACAGGATAGATTACTTCAATATTCCTCGCTTCGAAGATTTAAAAGTATATAAACAGATGATTACTGAAAAGTTGCCATCTGAGCCAATTTACCAACAGGATATGCTTTCTTTTGAGTTAGACCCGTTAAAAATCAAGATTAAGAATAACCGGCCGCTGCTTTATCAGTCTGTACGTATTGAGCCCGTAACCTACGACCCGCTAGAGACATCGTCAGAATATGTAACTGGTGAAATTACGTTGGGCGGCCCTTTTTCTGCCTATAAGCTATATTTTATCTCTGCCAAATCCTTCATTAAGAAGGAAATCTTTAGTTACTTTTTCCCTATCGCAGCGCTGATATTGATTTTTTATGGACTGCTGTTGTTAGTAGCTTTTTTAATCTACAGAAACCTAAATATCAATCATAAGATGTTTAAACTACAATATGATTTTATTACCAATCTTACGCACGAATTTAAAACCCCTGTGAGCGTAATTAAAATAGCTGGGAATAATATCAAAAGTGCTGCAAATATATCAGAACGTGAGCAGAAACTTTATGGTAAAATATTAGATGAGGAAGCCGATAAGCTGAATGGTTTGATGAATAAGCTGTTAGCTTTTACTCAGATTGAAAACAAAGCGATTAAACTAAACGAGGACAGGATAGACATTGTAGAGTTTATAGAAAGCACCATTGATGTTCATCAGTTAAAACATCCAGATTTTAAGCTGACTTATGAAGTAACAGACCTAACTCATTTTGTAACCGATCCGGTTCTGCTTGGCAGTTTGTTCGATAATTTAGCAGAAAATGCCTACAAATATTCGCCGCCAAACCAAAAGCAATTGCACATTACCGCCAGATTAATTAAAGACAGGGTTGTTTTAAGATTTAAGGATGCAGGTATTGGTATTCCAGCATCAGAATTAAATAATATCTTTAAGAAGTTTTATCGCATACAAAATCAATATAACCAAGCGGGAAGCGTTGGCTTGGGTTTGGCTTTTTGTAAAGAACTTGTTAATTTTATGAAAGGCGAAATTACTGTTAGAAGCGTTGTAGGTAAAGGAACTGAATTTAAAATAGTACTACCTTTTATTCAATGATAAAATGAGTAAAGGAAAAAATGATTGAATATTAACTTAATGAATGATAGATAGAATGTAAGTACGTTGGTTTGAGCAAAAAAAATTACTCATTCAATATTCACTCATTCAAAATTCAAAATTTATGTCAAAAGATATTAAAATATTAGTTGTCGAGGACGATGAAAACCTACGTTTTTTAACGGCAATGCGTTTAAAAAGCGAGGGTTATCAGGTACTGGAAGAAGGCGATGGTATTGCTGCTGTAGAAACCATTAATGCCGAGAAACCGGATATTGTACTTTTAGATTGGATGTTGCCAGGTAAGGAAGGTTCTGAAGTTTGTGCCGAAGTACGTAAGCAAGGCTTTGAAGGGTTGGTAATAATGATGACTGCCAAAGCACAAGACGTAGATAAAATTGATGCCTACCAATTTGGTGCGTCAGATTACGTAACGAAGCCTTTTAGTGCCGATGTTTTGGTGGCAATGTTAGAAAGTAAAGTGAAGTTTTTGCTAAACAGCGATAAATCTGAAATACACAGGTTTGGCAATATGGAACATCATCCTAATATCCATACTTTGTTTCGTGATGGAAAGAAGATTGAGCTTACCATTTTAGAAAACAGGATCTTGTTGTATTTCTTGCGCAATCCAAATCAGGTCATTAGTAGAGAAGATTTAATGTTAGAAGTTTGGGGTTATAACTCTGATGTGAACACAAGAACTTTAGACATGCATATTGTACGTTTACGTAAGAAAATCGAAGTTAATCCAGATAATCCACAGTTGTTGCAAACCGTAAGAGGTGTTGGTTACAGGTTTAATGTGGTAGGTTAATTTAAAGCGCAAACTTTAATGGTAGCGCCATGAGGCTGTTTTAAATTAAAACCATCAGTTTAATAGCAGCATTAAATTTGGCGCCCTAAGCCTCACCCTGTCAATGCTCATGGTTTTGGCTACTGTCTGCACATCCCACTCCAGCCGGAGAGGGAAATAAGAGGCATTACATTTAACCCTAACGTCCGTAGGGTGAGGCTAAAAAAGAAAGACGAATTTAGTTTGGAAAACAAAATCCTAAATCGACTTTTGAGAAGGCTCATCTCTTAAAACAGTGTAATTTTTATAGCATTACTGGCAATGACGAACTTTTAGAGCATGGTGCCTAACCAACCAAAAAGAACCAACATCACATATTGCAATAACATGGTTCCGTCTAGATAAAAGAAATAATAATACTCATTTCTTTTGAGATTGGATTTAAAGATAAGCCAACCTGTTAGCATTAGCGTTAGTGCTAACGCAACTACATCGAGGTTAACGGTTTTTGTAAATAAGATAAGCAACAATAAGCAAGTTGCTAGCAAAGCTTGGCAAAAAATCCAGGCTTTTTTTTCGCCCAGCATTACCGGAATAGTTTTCAATTCGTAAAGCTTATCTTGAAATAAATCCCTGATATCAAACGGGATGGTAACGGCACAAATGAATAGAAACCTTTTAGCTACCAATAATACTGTTTCGCTAAGTGGTACGTTAATTTGATGCGTGCTCTCCAACTCTACAATTGGTAAAAGTACGCAACTAGTTGCCCATACAAAAGAGATTAAAAAGAGTTTAATGCCAGGAATATTTCGCAACCCTATTTTTTTGTTATTGATACTTAGAAAAGGTAGGTTATAAGCTACAGAAAGTACACCGATAAAGACCATCAGTACTTTCGATTCAAAACTAAGATATAACAAGCCTAATGGGATGATAGATAGCGCAGCAATGAGGGTAATGGATATGGTAAGTCGGTGGTGCGAGAAAATCCATCTCACTCGTTTAAATGGAGATTTATTTGGCTCTTTTGGTTTAGACAACAGCATACTTAGGTTGTACACCAATAAGGTAGAAAAGAATACGAATGCAAGAATGTAGTTGTTAGGTTCTACTTTTAAAAGATGATAGGTGACTAAACCTTGGGCAACTGCACAAACTGCAATAAAAAGATTGCTAAAAAGTAGAAAGTCTAAAATGGATAAGCCTAGTTTTCGAAACATAATTAATCAATGACAGAATTTCGAATGACAGAATGTTCTAAGCATATTGCTACACTTAATCATTCAAATTATTAAGCCTTGCTTAACGTAAATATCGTGATTTCTGGCAACATACCAACACGTCCAGGATAACCTAAAAAGCCGTAACCTACATTTACATACAATTGTTGCTGTTGTTCTTTGTACAGGCCAGCCCATTCTTTATAAATATACTGTACCGGGCTCCACTGTGTGTCTTTTAATCTTACGCCAAACTGCATACCGTGGGTATGGCCAGCAAAAGCTACGTCGATATCTTTATACTTTTGCAAAACTTCACCACGCCAATGCGATGGATCATGAGATAGTAACAGTTTTACAGGTAAATCTTCGGTATTTTTGGTAGCTAATTCCATCTTTCCATATTTAGGAAAGCGACCCATGCCCCAGTTTTCAATTCCTAAAACGCCAATTTCTTCACCGCCAACTTTAATGCGTCTATGCTCGTTCATCAGTAAATCCCAGCCCATTATTTTATGCGTTGCAATCATGTCTTGCATATTTTTAACCTTTGCAGCAGAGCTTTCTCTACCAAAATGGTAATCGCCGTAATCGTGGTTGCCCAAAACAGAATATACTCCTAATGGTGCCGTTACCTTGCTAAACATGTCTTGGTAATCTTTCACTTCACTAGTAAGGTTGTTAACTAAATCGCCAGTAAAGAAAACCATATCAGGTTTTTCTGCCATTAGCATATCTATGCCGCCTTTTACTGCAGTTTTATTGTAAAAGCTGCCCGAGTGGATGTCTGTAATTTGCGCCAAAGTAATACCATCAAAAGACTTCGGTAAGTTTGGAAGTTTTAAATTGACGCGTCTAATTTGATAATCGTAAGCGCCAGAAATAATGCCCCAGCTCAACGAACTTAATGGGACAGCACCAGCAATTAAACCAGCTTTAACCAGAAACGAAGAACGACTGATAGGTTCTCCCGCTACAGTTTCTTTTGCAGCTTCGGTAGCTTTCTTACGTTTCAATAATCGGAAGAACTTAATGCCAAATCTTCTCAAGTCATCGATCAATAAAAATGGCAGCATCACCAGCTTCCCAGTACTAATTAAGAAAAAAGCAACTAAAATAACCGCTCTTGCACTTAAAAATAGGTTTAAAAAGATGGCCGCGAACACACCAATAATCAATAGAGAGTTGATAGTCCACCAGGTGTAGGTGAAAATTTTCTTAGTTTGTGGTTTCCAATTTTTGAAAACACTGATGATGGCTTTGTAGCAGTAAATGTCTAATAAGATGACAATTAAGCAAAGTATTGTTAAAAATCCTGTTCTTCCCATGTTGGGCGTAAAATTAAGTTGTTTTTGTTTTACTATCACCCTGAATTTATTTTGCTCCGCAGCTACTTTATGGTCAGGGTATGCTTAGCAAGCCGATGCTGAAACGAGTTCAGCATGACGGCAATTTAATGTTAGATGTCGTTTTTAAGGATTTGTTTCAATGCTCGGTTTTTTCAGACTTACGAAGTTTCGAAAACTTCGTAAGTCTTATTGACCTCTCGTCATTTCGACCGTAGTGGAGAAATCTTTGAAATTGTAAAATGCCGAATATGTTTTTCGTTCAAAGATTTCTCTACCGATGGTTCGGGACTGCGCTCCAGTTGAAATGACGGGATCATTAGCTAGCCAAAATCCTCGTCGTCATCCGTTAAATCGGCATTGAATAAACTATCAAACATATCTGAGAAACCGAAGCCGCTATTCAGATAATTTTTGCTCAATTGCGAGAATTCGGCTAAACCATGCAGTACAAACTCCATCAATAATAAAGTTTGGTTTTCACTTAGTTTTGGATGAAACTTCTTAACTAAATCTTCCAATCCGCTTACCTTTTGTAGTTCTTTTTTATAGTTGGCTAATGTTAGGTTGTCATCTATATCAATGGTATTTCCTTCCGTAAACCATTCGGTAATGGCTGTGTACGGATTTGCAGATTTGCTTTTCTTTGCTCTTGTGGGGTCTGGAAAATAACGGGCAAATAAACTTTTAATGGCCTTACCAATTAGCGTATGCGCAACCTTTGCTGGTCCTTCCAATTCACCTTCGTACACCAGCTCAATCTTACCAGTTACTGCCGGAATAATACCACTCAAATCTGCTAGTCGAACGAAGGTAGATTTCTCGCTATTCACCAACATTCTTCGCTCTGCGTTACTAATTAAATTCTCGTAAGCCGAGATAGTTAAACGGGCCGAAACGCCAGATTTTTGGTCTATAAATTCACTTTTACGTGCCTCGAACGCAATTTGCTCTACCAAATCTTTCACTAAACCATCCGCTTCAATTAATGAGCGTTGCTCTTCAGTTAATTTAGCTTCTTGGAAAGTAATTTTTCTAGAAATCTCGATAGATTTTGGGTAGTGGGTTAAAATCTGACTTTCAATTCTATCTTTTAACGGCGTTACAATGCTGCCACGGTTGGTATAGTCTTCTGGGTTTGCAGTAAACACAAACTGAATATCTAAAGGCAAACGCAATTTAAAACCTCTAATTTGTATATCTTTTTCTTGCAGCATGTTAAACAACGCCACCTGAATACGAGCCTGCAAATCTGGTAATTCGTTAATTACAAAAATACTGCGGTGCGCTCTCGGAATTAAACCAAAGTGAATTACTCGCTCATCGTTATACGTTAATTTCAAAGTAGCGGCTTTGATCGGGTCAACATCGCCAATTAAATCGGCTACGGTTACGTCTGGCGTGGCTAATTTTTCGGTATAGCGTTCGCTGCGGTGCAACCAGGCAATTGGCGTGGCATCACCTTTGGTTTCAACTTCATTTCTGCCGAACCAAGAAATTGGGTTCAACGGATCGTCAAAAATTTCGCTGCCAGCAATGTATGGAATATACTCATCTAGTAGGTTTACCATTAAGCGGGCAATACGTGTTTTCGCTTGTCCACGTAGGCCTAAAAGTAGCACATTGTGACGCGATAAGATGGCAGTTTGCAGTTCGGGAATTACAGTTTCGTCATAACCTAAAATGCCTTCGAAACCTGCTTCTTTGTTTTGTAGTTGCTTAATTAAATTCTTTCTAAGCTCGTCTTTAACGCTTAGAGATTGGTATGATGTGGCTTTTAATTCGCCTAGTGTTGTTGCCTGCATAGTTGTGTTATGTGTTGCGAGTTATGTGTTACATGTCAGTTCGTTTAGTTAAAGTAGCTGAATTTAAGCATCCAGTCCTGTAACTTTTAACCCGTAACTTTTAACTCCCTCTAAAAATTTTTCTTCTATTTTTAATGTAATCTTCAAAAATGTATTCGCCCAAACCATTTAATGAACTGTAAAAAGCCCTGCCGCCATTTACTTCTGTAAACTGCCTTACGAACTGTTGTAGATAAGGGTCTTTGGCAATCATAAATGTGGTAATGGGAATGTTTAACCGCTTGCACTGAGCCGCCATGTTTAATGTTTTGCCAATTACTTTTCTATCCAGCCCAATGCTGTTTTTATAATAGCGGCCATTTTCTTTTAAGCAAGTAGGTTTACCATCGGTAATCATAAAAATTTGCTTGTTGTGCGTTTTACGTCTGCGTAGTAAATCTGCAGCTAACTCCAGTCCGGCAAAAGTATTGGTGTGGTAAGGGCCAACCTGTAGGTAAGGCAAATCTTTAATGGTAATTGGCCATGCATCGTTTCCAAATACTACAATATCTAACGTGTCTTTCGGGTACTTGGTTTTTATCAGCTCTGCTAAAGCCATGGCAGTTTTTTTTGCTGGCGTAATTCGGTCTTCGCCGTACAAAATCATGGAGTGCGAAATGTCAATCATCAACACTGTTGAAGTTAAAGTTTTATAGTCTTTTTCTTCCACCTCCAAGTCCCTGTCCGTTAGCGTAAAATCGCCAATACCGTGATTAATCTGTGCATTCTGTATCGATGCCGTCATGTCAATCTGGTCTAAGCTGTCGCCGAAAGAATATTCTCTTCTATCCGCATTTTTCTCTTCGCCAATACCAGAAATATTACTGTTATGATTGCCCTTGCCTGCTTTTTTAAGCTTTCCAAAAATCTCCTCCAAGGCCGATTTGCGAATAGTTTGTTCGGTTTTAGCAGTAATTTTGGTTTCCCCGTTTTCTTCTTTAATGTAGCCCTTTTCTTTCAAGTCATCCATAAAATCGCCCAATCCGTACTCGTTATTGGTAAATTTGTACTGCTTATCCAGCTCATTCATCCAAGCCAAAGCTTCGCCAGCATCGCCTGCGGTATAGTTTAGCAATTGCGTAAATAATTTTAGCAACTCCTCAAAACCACCTTTGGGCAGTTCGTTGGGTAAAAATTTAGAAAACTGGTAACCTTTCATATCGCTCTGGTCAGTAATTAATGCTCAACGCTTTTTATGCTCTTCCGCTCTTCATGCTTCTTAACGTAATAACTAAGGTAAAGGTTTAAGTATGTAAAATTTTAAGGCGGATGTCATATTTGAGAGAGACGAAAGGTAAAAGACCAAAGACTAAAGCAAATATTAAAACTGCCAACTGAGAACTGTCAATTTATTTGGGCGCTTCCCAAGCTACGCAAGGGTCGGGCTTTGCAGGGCTACGCTACGCTTCGGTGCCGAGAAAAACGGCACTAAACCCTTACAATCCCTAGTGCAAAACCCCTCATTATGCTCAATTGGGCACTACTCAAACAAATCTCGTCATTGCGAGGTATGAAGCAATCTTAAAGCGAATTCTTATCAACCAGAGTTTGATAATTAATGTGCAGAATGTCAGTGTTTTTGCACTTTATGAACACCCCGTTCTTTGACCACCCCTCTAAAAGAGGGGAATTGCGACCTACATTTCCTCCGATTTATCGGAGGCCCAACGGCAGGGTATTTTATATTCTGTATCATTCTTTTAAAGCCACTACTAATATTCCAACTCCTCAGGTTACTAGCTTTAGTTGTAGGATTTTCATTGCTTGCTCATATCTTTAATTGTATTCAAGTTTGCTTCGCAGGTGCTTTGTGCCAGGCAGTGACGAATAGTAGTATTTATATTGTTAAATAAACCTGATATAAGCGAGCACGAGCCCATTTTTCTTGGGTGAGTAAAGCGTTTAGCAGGGCTGCCGTAACCGATGGGCAGTGCAAAGCCTTTTCAAATTTTAAATTCGTTGATAACTAAAATCACCTGCAAAAATTAGCCTGCCCGTTTAGTCTTTCACAACTTCGCCTTTAGAGTTGTAAGTTTTTCTATTGTAATTTCTATACTCTAAATTCTCAGCGTCTTTTTTAACGCTGTAACTTGAAAAGCCCTCCGCAAATTTCTTAATTACTTTGTTGTCGCGATCAATAAGTTGGTAACCATTTTCGGTTCTAACCATGGCACTAATTTTCGAGAAGTTTTTAGCCTCATTGTACATAAATGGAATTACGGTAACGCCTTTCGCATTAATGTATCCCCATTTTCCTTCCATGTTTCTTGCAGGCGCAAGTCCATAAGAAAATGGCTCTATATCTTTGTATTTCGAACCATCTATTACTACATCGCCTTTGGTGTTAATAAACAACTGTTTGCCTAGTTTATTTTTAACCAATAATAAACTATCCATGCCAAAAAAGTCATGGGTGTTTACTACGTAAGGTTCTTTATTTATTTTCTTGCCTTCGGCATTATAAATGTCTTGCGTATCGCTTAGTACAATGTAATCCGCAAATTTTTCTGTAGAAGTGTAACGTTTACTGTGGAAAATATAATTGCCGTGAATTTTGTAATTATAGCCTTTTACTACCAAAATCTCTTTTAAATCTTTATTAACTATACTGTTGGTTTCGTCGTCAGAAGTTAGTACAATGTAGTTTCCTTTATCGCTAATATTACTAAATGTAGGTTCAATTACTACTTTATTCGTTGTAATTTCTATTAAACCTTTCGGTCCGTTTACACCATCTTCAATAGCATAGTATTTATCTAACATTGCCTCGTCTTTGTAAAATCGATATTTAAAAGGCACTAATTTTTGATTAGCCTTATCCAACCATAAGATAGCACGATAGCCGTCTTCCATTACTCCTCCAAAAAAGTAAGCGCCCTTATAATGTGACAGTTCTTTTTGGTTTGCGGGCACTACCCATTTTCCATCTTTGTCTAAAATGCCTGCCAAATTGTTTCTATTATAAGCTATGCCCAACCCATCTACATATTTTGCATTGTTTTTTATAATGAAGCTATACTTGTTTACTGCGCTTTTTTCGGGTTTTAGGAAGATATTAATTTGCTTTAAACTGCCTCTAAAGCTAAAAGTGGCATTAACTAAATTCTCTGGCTTTTCATTATCTTCCTTCGGAATTTTATCATAAAGATCATCGGCTAGCTCGTCTGTATTTTTGTAGCTTCCCTTATCAATTTTTTCTATAGCCGTTTTGCCAGCATTAAGGTATTGCGTTAAAAATGCGACCGAATAATTGGAAGAGTTGCTCGATGAAGAAGAGCCGCTTTGATCTAGTGCTTTGCCAGCCGCATTAATGCCCTCAACCTTTAAAATTTTGTCTTTTACCTCTGGCGATATTTTTAACACGGCAGTACCTTCGTCCAACGACACAAGCTGTATTTTACCAATTGCCAATTGCTGTAAAGGACGATCTGTGCTTAAGTTAATTACCGCCATAGCTTCTGGATAATGGTAACTCGCCTCTAGCGCAATGCTATCAATCCACTTCGTACCCTTAATTTCATCAGTAGTTTCATCGCTTCGGCCATAAACCTTTTTATCGAAATTGGCTGTTGTGCCATCTTGATAATAAACTTTTTTTAACTTCATCGTAGGTTCAGGGAACTTGTAATCGTCGTAATCTTTAACCCGATAAACTACCGCATCTATGCCATAGCGTATATTTAAATCTGTATTGGGGTAAATTACCTTTTGGTTAAAAGACAACACAGCTAAAGCTTTACTAAAACCTTCCATGATCTGGTTTTTTGGAGCGCTATCAAACTTTTCAGTTGTTTTAGTTTCGTTAGGATCTGGTTTTCCTGGTGTGATGCTAATAGACGTTGACGCAAGTTTAATCAATCTTTCTAAATCCTTGGTTTGCTTTGTAAGGGTAGCCTTTGCTTCGGCTAACGATTTGCCTTTAAAATAAGATTGAATATCACTTTTGGTAGTTTGTGCCATTGAAAACGAGAAAATTAGTGATAGAAATGAAGTGAGGTAAGCGTTCTTTTTCATAGAGATTTTGTTTAGTATTGATTTAACGGATGAGAGTAGCTTTTGTTTATGCTTTGTTGCTTTTACGGAACCTTTGCATTACTAGAAAGCCAATGATACTGAGCACTAGTGCAAAAATGATGTTGCCTATAAGTGCAAAAGCTTTAAATTCTGTAACTGTGTCATCTAATTGGGTGTTTAAATTATAGCCACTTACTTTGGTGTAAAAGTTAAACGGAAACCCGTACTCATCGGCTCCATCAGCATCATATTTTAAGCTCGAAGTGGCCAGCGTTATAATGCCAAAAAGCAGTAGAGTGCCGGATAGTATTTGGAGAATGCGTTTGTTCATGTCGCTTTAATCAAAATCATAGTATAAGCGATATTTGTTACAACAGATACACTGAAAAAGATAACCTTGACAGGAACCATTGTCCTTTAAGTATTTCGGTAAATCAGCAAGAGATAATCCACCTGCATTGGCCAAATCTGTTTCGATATCTGCAAATTCGGTTAATAAGGGTTCAATTTCTTGCCAGCCCACATAGCCCTTAAACGCACAATAATCGTCGCAGTGTGCTAGCCAATATTCTTGTTGCCAACCGCTGTAACCAGGTGTACGTTCTACCAATTCTATCAATTTTTGTTTATCATCTACTTCATCAACATTAATGTCATCCTGAAAACTTCCCTCAAATTTTTTGGCTGCTTTTCCATCGGCAATGCACCAAGGGCAAAGTGCATCAATATCATCTATTGCAAAAAACGGGTTTGTATAATAAACATCGGTAGGTTTATTACAGCAATCGCAAGAAACCACATTGTCGGTTTCAAAAGCACCAGTAAGGGTTGGCTCTGGATGGTATTTGAAAAAAGGTAAATCTCTTTTTGCTACTTCGCTTTTGGTTTTTTTAATTTTTGACTTGGGTTTTATAACATCTTTATGCGCAGAAAGCTCTATCAGTTGCGTTTTATCTTTCTGTTTATTTTCTATAATAATGGCTTTTTCTAAGGCGGTAATCGCATCGGCGTAATCCATAGTGTAAGTTTTAATATTGCTAAGCATCCGCCAAAAATTAGCATCATTTGGATATTCGCTTAAAATGGCTTTTAGTTCTTTTTCAGCTTCTTCAAATAAAGGGTTTGATGATTGGGAAGGTAAAATATGTTCGAACCAAAATTTGTTGCTTTTTGAAATTGCCTTAGAGAGGATGATGTTAATTTCTTTTAATTTCTCAATTCGCTTATCCATTGCGTTAATTTAGCCTAATAAATTGCTTCTGTTATAATCGAAAATTTCCTTTGAGTCGTTTTCTATCAATTTATCCAATAGTGCGTTGTAGCCGTTTTCTATTTTATAATTCATTTCGTTCGCATAAAGCGGAAAAACGGAGTAAACGTTGATTAGATCGTCGCCTACCTGTATGGTCGTAAATTCGTCATCGAAGGTTACCGATGGCAATATTACCACACCAGCGAAATCTGCATTTTCGCTGTATGGTTCCATATCTGCAGTGGCTTGCAAAGTGTGCCCAATCGCCAACCACGTATCATAATGGTGTGGAAAACGGGCCGTTTCTTTAAGCATCGCTATCAACCAATCATTTGGGTTATCTCCAGTTACCTTGCCAAATTCTAGATCTTTGGGCAATAACAACATCAGCTCTGCAAACTTATACTGCGCCAGATTTTCTACCGTGTCTGGAACCAGCATTTCTAAGGTGCTCATGCCGCTAGTGAGTAAAATATTGAAATTATGCTGGTCCGAGTTAATGAAATAAACATCGAGATGAAAATCTAAGGACACCATTTCGTGAAAAACAGTAATCTCTTCAGACTTATATTTTTTATCTAAATGTTCAGCAATTGCTTCTGCATGATGGTCGAAGTATCGTTTGTCTTTAAATTTTTCATAGAAATCGTTCATGGTAGTTGTTTTTACGGTTTTTAAAGTACGTTTCTATAAAAACAACAATAGTTATTCCAATTGTGTAGGCCGCTATATCTTCCCAAGCAAAATAATTTCCGATCACGATGTTTGCCAGCTTGTTATCATTTAATCCTATCATTTTAACAAACTGAAAATATTGTAGTGTCTCTACTAGATAAGAGAACAAAAGTGTAGCAATTGCTAAAGACCAAACCCCAATGTGTACAAAAGCCTTTACAAAATAGTAGATGAGAATAACCACCAAAACATCGCCAACGTAGGGGCGTATAAAGTTGTCGGTAATGTACAATGCAATTAAAACCTCGATGATAAAAATGGCCACTGCGATGAGTAAGCTTGGAAGATGGAAGCGGAAAAAGGGTTTTTGTTTTTTCATTTGAGAAGATATCGAAAAACTAATTTAAATTAGATTTTGAATTAAAAGAACATGATGCGAAAAATTATCATCTTATTAGTTGTGGTTTTGGCCAGTAAATTAGCAACTGCCCAAACTGCTGAAGATAAAACTGCCATTTTAAAAGTATTAGAAAACCAGCGTCAAGGTTGGAATAAAGGCGATATGGATAACTATATGCAAGGCTATTGGAAAAGCGATAGCCTTCTGTTTGTTGGCAAAAATGGACCAACGTATGGCTGGCAAAAAACTTTAGACAATTACAAAAAAGGTTATCCTGATAAAAGTGCCATGGGCTTTTTAACGTTTGGAATTAAAAAAGTGGAGTTCTTAACAAAAGATAAAGCCTTTGTTTTAGGTAGCTGGAATTTGAAAAGAGAGAAAGACGAGCCACAAGGATATTTTACTTTGTTGTTGAGGAAGATTGATGGAGAATGGAAAGTTGTTGTGGATCATAGTTCGTAGTATTTGTATTTTTAGATCATTCGAGATAAAAATTAATGGATTATAGACGGATGCAGTTACAGTTGTTTTTGGTAATAATAATATGTTTAATCATTGGCTGTAATAACGGTGCATTTAAAAAGGAAATTAGAGAAAACGAAAGAAATGAATTGATAACTACATTAAACAAAATTTATTTGGCTGATCAAAAATCTAGAGAAAAGGTCTCTGCCTATATAACTAAATACGGTATTAAATCTGCTGAAGTGAAAGAACTGGGCAGAGAAATAGCAAAAACTGATTCTATGAATATGATCGTAATTAAAAACATCATTAACAAATACGGTTGGTTAAGTAAAGAAATAGTTGGAGAGCAGGCTAATAAAACACTTTTTTTAGTAGTACAACATGGAAGTAAAAGCGATCGTAAATATTTTCTTCCGCTAATGAGATTGGCAGTTAAAAATAACGCTGCTTCAGCTAAAGATTTGGCTTTTTTAGAAGATAGGGTAGCTGAAGAGGAGGGAAGAAAGCAAATTTATGGAACTCAAATAGGTTTCGATGAAAAGAAAAATAAATATTTTGTATTGCCCATAAAAAATCCAAAAAGAGTAGACGAACTACGGGCTAAAGTTGGTCTCCCTCCGCTTTCGGTTCAGTTAAGCCAGTGGCGAATTGAAGTAAATTAATAGGCGTTAAAGTTGAGCCACTAAATATTTGGTTACTTTCGCTGTAAGATATTTGCAATATTGAGCTCCGTATTGCCTGTAGCTGTTCGATATTTGTGATGTCGAACTCCGTATCGCGTCGGATTTTTAATCCGCTTTAAGGTTCGAGTCAAAAACCCAACGATAATGCTCTTCGAGATTACAAATCTCGAAGAGCATTTAGGTGTCGATCATCTTCCTATACTTCCTCGAAAAATAATACAGCGAATAAACGGTAAGCACCACACCTATCACAGATAGTATCATTACACTGCTGGAAAAAAAAGTAACCCAATTCAGTTTTACTTTAAAAATCTCTTTGCTGAGTAGTACGCCAATACTGCCCACATAACCAAAAGCATCGGCAATGTAGATGAGGAAACCTACATTACTGGCGTATTTAAAAGTAGAAATCAATCTGTCGAAAAAGATTGCATTGAATGGAATGTAGACCATGTATAGACCGAGACCGACTAAAGTCATCCATGCAATTGGACTAAGGTGATTAGCTTTAAAAAGTAAGGTGCAGGTGCCTGCCAACAGGAACCCAACTAGGATAAAATAGTGAGCCGTTTTTAGCGCCAAAAAGTTATTTTTAATCAATACCATGCTACCAATAAGCACTAACACAATAATAGTAATTGGCGTCTCCGTTTTAGAAAAAATGGCTGGCTGATTAAAGAAGCCCATTTCCTTCCACATCTCGGCACTAAAATTATCTCTAATGTCCCTAAAGATGGTAGCAAAGCAGTAAATGATGACACAGGCAATGATACCGCCAAGAAAATCTTTAATGAATTTCTTACGGTCTGCTGCGGTCATGGCTACTCGTTCCGCTCTAAATTTTATGTCTTCTTCGTCGGGCTGTGGAATTTTCTCCATCAAAAACACAAACAAAGCCAGTGGTACGCAAAAAACCAAGCCCGTATAAAAAGGCATCCAAAACTCGGTAATTCCAAAGTTAGTCATTAGCAAGGCTCCTACAGATTTCACAAAACCAGAAGCGAAAATGAAGCTCACAGCTAAGGTTGCACCAATAAAGTCAGTACTCCTTCTGCCTTCTACATATGAAAAAACTACACCCCAAAGCATCCCCAATGGAAAACCATTTACAAACAGAAAAACAATATTATATGGCTGCGGAACAATGGCAAAGAATAACCAGCTAATCCAAGATATGCCCGTAAGCAGTAGAATAATTTTACCTCTACCGGTGCGCTTTAGTTCAGAAATGTATTTGATGCCGTAAAATTTAGCTAACAAATAACCCAACATTTGGGTAATTACCAATACTGTTTTATAACTGTAGCCTGCAATGGTTAAGCCGTCAAAGGTGGCCACTGTAAAGGTTTTGCGATAGCCAAAAATCATGGTGTAGGCCAAGAATACAACTACAGCGGCATAAAGCCCTGTCTTTACAGATTTGTTCGTATTCGTTTGGCTCATAAAGGTTAATCTTAATTGAAGTTAACCTAAAATTTTATGACCTGCTAAATTGTAGTTAATTAAATTTTATGAAAGAACTTTTAGCTGCGATATTTCAAGCAAAGCAGCATCCCAAAGGTTAATGCGTTGTTGTAATGCTTCTTTTACGGCTAAAAGCGCCTCTTCCCACGCATTTTCATTGCCGCTGCAAAGTTCACTCGTCATAGCTAACGCCAAATGGCTATGATGATCTCCATCTACTTCTATATGCCTGTCTAGGTAATATTTAAAAATAGTAACGCTAGCAGGATGGTTACTATTTAAATCGTTTACCATACTATGAAACATATTCGGAATTAAATCTTCGCGGCCAAAAGTAAATGAAGCCGCCGTGGCATGATTTTTACCTAAGTTGATTAGTGCAAAAGTGCTGTTCATAAATTCTTGAGCAGCTACTGGCACTTCAGCTAGTTCATAAGCCTCGGTAAAAGATTTTCCGGCTTGTAGGCTAGCTATAAAAGTTAAGATGGGTTGGGTGTTGGCACCTACTTGCTTCATTGCATCTATATACAATTCAAAGTGACTTTTAATTTCTCCTTTTTCATCCATATCAGATTCTTCGCCAGCAACAATCTCGTTAATTAGTTGGCGAGTTTTTGCACTGCCTACAGGAAACCAAGGAAGCGTAGTACAAGTTAGGTTTATCTGTAATGCTTTTAATAAAGACATAAAGTCCCAGACAGCATAAATATGATGCTCCATAAAAATTCTAAGCTCAGGCAAATCACTAATCTGCGTATAAACTTTATGGTTAACAATCTGGTCCCTAAGTGTTGCGGTTTCTAAGTTGATATTTTCGATGTGTGAATTCATGGTGATATGTGTCTAATTTACTCGCCTAACTTGAAATTTTTGTAGTAGAAATCTTTATCTGCATCGGTAATTTCTCTGATTACTTTACATGGATTGCCTGCTGCAAAAACATTAGCTGGAATATCTTTGGTAACTACGCTGCCAGAACCAATTACGGTATTACTGCCAATAGTTACGCCCGGATTGATGACTACATTGCCGCCTAACCAAACGCTATCGCCAATGGTTATAGGTTGTGCCCATTCATGTTCTTGGTTACGCAAATGCGGATGTAATGGATGCCCAGCTGTGTATATAGCCACATTTGGTCCAATAAATACATGGTGCCCGATGGAAACTTTGGCGCAATCTAAAATTACGAGGTTGAAATTGCTATAGAAATGGTCGCCAATTTCAATGTTATAACCATAGTCACAGCGAAACGGCGGTTCTAGATAAAACATGGTTTCGGTTTTGCCGAATAATTTCTTAATGAGCTGTTTACGCTGTTTAATCTGCTTTGGTGGCAGATTGTTGAACTCGAAAATAATTTCACGGGCTTTTAAACGGTCGCTGGCCAGCTCGTTGTCGCCAGCTTGATAGGCTTTGCCCGCTAACATTTTTTCTTTCTCACTCATTTGATTCTCCATGCTGCGAAATTAGATAACGTTGTTGCTTCTTGCAATTATTTGTTGGTTTATGAGATTGGAGTGTTTTTCTAATATTGTCATTCCAACGCTAGAAGCAATCTATAGTTAAGATCCTTCGCTGCGCTCTGTATGACAAGGAGGCATAAGAAGTGTCTTGGTAGCCCATAGCCTTTAAATTTCTCGTCATTTCGATGTAGATTTTTCTTCGGCGGAGAAATCTAGCATCCTAAAAGTTTTTTCTGAGAGCTAGATTTCTCAGTCGTGCCTCCTTCGGAATGACACTGAACCGAAACAAAAAAGATAATACTTAAAAGCGGGGCTACCGTAACCGATGCCCCGCTGTAAATGCTTTACCCCTAAATCCTCCCGACAAAATCGGAGCAGGCGCTAAAGACGAGTAATAATGATTATATTTTTAAAGTTTGCCTTTTGCATAAGCATTTTCGGCAATCTTAACAGCTCTTTTTTCTCTCCAATGGGCATATTTTTCTTTAAATGCCATTTTAATCAAGCTATCTACAGCCCCATGTCTAAATAAACTCCATACGCTGGCCACTTTACGACTAATAGATTGATCCCAAGCTCTTAAACTTAGTGAGAACGAACCGTCTACGTATTTCATCCAGTGCCACATACCAGTTGGCATAAACAAAGTGTCGCCGTGCTCTAAGAAAACTTCATATCCCTCAATACCGTTTAACGATGGGAATTTTTCGAAATCTGGATTGTCTACTTTGTAATCTTCTAACGCATAAGTAGCGTTAGGAAGGCAGTATAGACGCTTTTTCCACTTATAATCGAACAAAACAATGTGCTTGCGACCACCGAAGTGTGTATGGAAAATATGAGGCAAATCTATATCGTAGTGCAGGAAAGTAACAGAATTTGAACCGCCAAAAAACATTGCTGGCATGCTCTCAATAAAGCCACCCATCAAATCTTTCGGAATTTTAATATCGTTAATTAAGCTTGGAACTTTCTTAAATAGGTTAAAGAAAAAGATCCTCAATTCCGTTGGTTCACGCTTAATAAGATCAAGATATTCGCCAAATTTCATGTGCGTAGTAGCGGCGTTAATTGGCTTGCTTGGGTCTGCTTTAGAATTGTCGTATAATGGTACTTCCAGCTCTCCCGCAATTTCTTTCAAGTATTCGGTAGTCCATTTTTCTCTTGCAGGCCAGTCTTTAGTAAGGCCTTTAATTACCAAAGGACGTTTCTTTTTAAGGTAGTTCTTTTTAAAATCCTCGGGTGTAATAGACTCTACAGTATCTACTGGTTTTAAAATAAAGCTCATTTGTTATGGTTTATAAACTTTGGGTTAATTTAATGAAAACATTGTGGGCATACAAATCGCTTATGAAATGAATATGCTTATGATAGCTTTCTCACCTTAAAAACAATTACGGTGTGATGAAAAATTAAACGATGCAAAGTTGTGATAAAAAACGCAAAGATGTATGGCTATTGTATAAAAGTTGAGAATAAAATGATGTAAATCACTTAAGTAACCTTCGCTTTTTTAATGATTTTGGCAAAGTAAGTAGGGAACAAACGTTTCAGTAAAACACCTTTCACTTCTTTGCCGCCAATGTAAACTTCTTCCTTCTTTTTCTCTATTGCCTTAATGATTTGTTTGGCACATTCCTCTGCAGGCATACCATTTTCTTGTGCCGCGTCCATACTTCCTTGGGCAGAGCCGTCGGCAGTTAGGGCGTTAATAGTAACTTTAGTTTTGATGAAGCCGGGGCAAGCTAATAAAATTTGAATATTAGGGTTGTCTATTTCTATTCTTAACGACTCGAAGTAGCCGTGCAGTGCATGTTTAGATGCTGAGTAAGCCGAACGTAACCTGGTGCCAAATTTGCCCACTAAGCTGCTTACACATACTACTGAACCACTGTTTCTCTGTATCATTTGAGGAAGCACGGCCTTACTTAAAATTACCGTCCCCCAAAAGTTAACGTCCATAAAACGTTGTTCTGTTGCTAAATCTGTTTCTAAAGCCAAAGCACGCTGGCTAATACCGCCACTGTTAATAAGTATGTCGATATGGCCGTAGATACGAATAGCGTCTTCTGCTTTAGACGGCAGGCTCTTACTATCTTCTAAGTCTAAGGAAAGTACGTGAATGTCTATTTGGTTACGGCATTTTTGTTTTACGCGGAAAAGTTCATCGCGGTTGCGAGAAGAAATAATCAGCTTTGCGCCAGCATTTGCCAGCTCGTAAACTAATGCTTCCCCAATTCCAGATGAAGCGCCTGTAATCCAAATAACTTTATTTTTCATGCGCAATTACCGTTTCCACAGTTTCTTGTGGTTGTATAATTTCTTGGGGCTTTACCGCTCTACTTTCAAATTTTTCATCGTAGTTAGCTCTTAAAGTGCCCATCCATCTGTCCCAAAATAAGAAATAAAGACCATAATTGCCAGTAAAATACTGATGATGTTGGTTGTGAGCTACCGAAGTATTAACCCATTTGCCAATTTTTGTTTTGTGCAAGCCTGCCGGATATAATTCGTAACCTAAGTGTCCATAAACATTGTACACAAACATAAGGAAGAAAAATACCGATAAGTGCAATACGTGCACCGGCATTAAGAAGATGAAAAGTATAAAGATGCCACTTTCAACCAAGGCCTCTAAAGGATGAAAAGCATAGGCTGTCCAAGGGGAAGGGTTGGTAGTTTTGTGATGGACTAAGTGAAACCACTTAAATAATTTCGGATGGTGCATTATCCTGTGTGTCCAATAGAAATAGGTGTCATGTAAAAAAAACATGATTGGGAATGCTAAAAAGAAGTAAATCCAACCGTAATCGGCTATGTCCATATAAAGCGTAGTATAAGGCCTTATGGCATCATTTTCTAAAAAAATAACCGGTTGTGCTCCAAAAATAAGGATAGCAATCACGGAATAAAAAATGTCTCTTTTATAATCTGCAGTTTTTTGTTTTTTGCTTTGTATTTTTCTTCCACCAAGCTTTTTGCTGAACAATACATAGAAGATTAAGAAAGCAAGACCCGCGATTATAAAATATCTAAGGGCCACTTCTAAAGAGAAACTAATGAGCTTTTCCCACGTCATAACGAATAATTTGATGCAAAAATACGCAAAAAAGTAGTAAACTATTTATTCATTTTCTGCAAACAACTCTGCAGCAATGCCATCGGCAAATAATTTACCTTCATCTGTCAATTTAATTGTGTCACCTTGTAAGGTTAGCTTTCCTTCTTTAACAAATGGTGTAATCAGTTTTAAGGTTTGCTCCGCATAGCTTTTACCAAATTCTGAAGTAATTTTAGTTACGCTTGTTCCCCACATGGTGCGTAGTGAGGTCATCACATACTCATTAAATCTATCTATTTCACTAAGCTGTTCTAGCGTTTCCGGAAGCCTATTGTCAAAAATACTTTCTAAGTACTTGGCATTGTTCGCGATATTTATTTGCCTGTCGCAACCATCAAATCCGTGAGCAGAGGGGCCAATTCCTAAGTAGGGCACGCCTTTCCAATAGTTGGTATTGTGTACGGCATATCTTCCGGGTAGGCTATAGTTTGATATTTCGTAATGTTCAAAGCCATTTTTTGCCAAGGTATGCATGAGCATTAAAAATTGGGCTGCACTTTGGTCGTCACTCACTTTTGGTTGTTTCCCTTTTTCAATGGCATGCGCCAAAGCTGTTTTGGGCTCTACGGTAAGCGAATAAGCAGATAGGTGTGGTACTTGAAGCGCTACCGCCGTTTCAATATTTGTTTTCCATTTTTCATCGGTAAGCAGGGGGTAGCCGTAAATTAGGTCTATCGTAAGATTTTCAAAGCCCGCATCCTGACTTCTTTTAATGCAATCTGTAGCTTCTTGCGAGTTATGCGCTCGGTTCATCCATACTAAATCCTCATTAAAGAAAGATTGGGTGCCAATGCTAAAACGGTTAATGGGTAGTTTCCTTAGTTCGGCAATTTTAAGTGCAGTAAGGTCGTCTGGGTTGGTTTCAATTGTAATTTCGGCATTAGCCGATATAGAAAAATGCTTTTCTACCCTAGATAATATTTGTTGTAATGCTGCAGTTGGTAAAACCGATGGCGTGCCTCCGCCAAAATAAATGCTTCCAATTTGTTGGTTCTCTAAACGATTTTTCTTCATTGTAATTTCCTTACAAATAGCCTCTACCATCTCATTTAGGTATTTAGTGGAGGTTGTAAAATGGAAATCGCAATAAGTACAAGCTTTCTTACAAAAGGGAATATGGATATAAATACCTGCCATTAATGCAAAGGTAGGGTTAATTTGAGATTTTAATTATTTAAAAAGATGGAGCAGATTGTAAACTATGTCGTTATTTTAGCAATATGATAACTGTAAACGAATATTTTGATGGAGCGGTAAAGTCTCTAGGGTACGAAAACAATGGTAAATCTACCGTAGGCGTGATTAACGCTGGCGAGTTTGAATTTGGAACATCGACCCACGAAACTATGACTATTGTAGAAGGCGAAATGAATGTGTTACTTTCCGAGCAAGAAGAATGGAAGACTTATGGCGCAGGCGAGAAATTTGAGGTAGCGGCCAATTCATCTTTTAAAGTTAAAGTGATTGGACAAGTTTCTTATTTGTGCAAATACAAATAGTTCTCAATTAAACCAAATTGCTTTTATTACTTTTGAGAAAGTATATGAGGTTTCTGATTTGGTTTTTGGTCTGTTGTTGCGGCGTGAGTTCTTACGCTCAACAAGGATATAAGCTGAGTGTGCTATGGTCGGAAAACTCCAAATCTTTAACTAATTCTATTTCTTTTGCTAAGGAGATAAATGATAGTATTGCCGTTTATAAAGAAGCGGAAAGACTCCTTTCTCAGCTGCAATTTAAAGGTTATTTATTAGCGGAAATTACTGCCCTAAATTTTAGGGGTAAAGAAGTTTCGATAGCCATTCAGCCTAATCAATTGTATCAATGGGTCAAGTTATCTAGTGGTAATTTGCCATCGGCGATAAAGCAAAGCGTTGGATTTAAGGAACGGACTTATCAGCAGGTAAATTTTGATGTGCAACGTCTAACTGCTTTATTTGAGACCTTGTTAGGGTATTACGAAAATAATGGATATCCGTTTGCAAGTGTTAGCTTAGAAAAAATCTCACTAGAAGGGAATTCAATATTTGCGAGCATAAACGCTCAGCCAAATCAGAAATTTTTGTTTGATACGATACAAATAGTGGGCAGTGCGCAAATAGCACAAAAATTCCTTCAATCTTACCTCAACGTAAAGAATGGAATGCTGTACAGCGAGAAATCTACAGCTCAAATAGAAAACCGCTTAAGAGAATTGCCATTTCTAGAAGTAGTAAAGCCTACGGAAATTGGATTTTCAAATGAAAAGTCATCGGTGCGGGTATTTGTCAATAAAAAGAATGCAAATCAATTTGATGGTATTGTAGGCCTGCAGCAAAATGGTAGTACGGGAAAATCGCAGTTGGTAGGTAACTTAAAGCTTCATCTGCAAAATGCATTTAAAAGGGGCGAACAGTTAGATCTCAACTATCAAGGGTTATCGCAGCGCAGCCAACTATTAGATATAAAAGGAGCCTTCCCACACATGTTTAACACAGATTTTGGCCTAAGTCCAAGCTTGTATCTCTACAAACAAGATTCCTCTTTTTTAAATGTAGATACCAAACTGGGTTTCAATTATTTGTTGAAAGGGAATAACAGTTTTCAGTTTTTTATAGAAAACAAATCTACCAGTTTGTCTGCGGTAGAGGCTTATGAAAATGCAGTAGTTTTGCCACCTATTTTAGATGCAAGCACCACATTTTATGGTTTGGGTTTAAATCTAGAAAACTTGGATTATCGTTATAATCCACAAAAGGGCTATAGTTTAACTTTTGATATCGCCGTAGGTAGCAAAAAAATAAAGCGAAATGCTGCTATCCCAGAAAATCTTTATCAAGGAATTCATTTAAGCAGCACATCTTACAGGTGGTACAGCCAAGTAAATTACTATTTGCCTTTAGCCAAACAACTAGTTTTGGCATTAAGTAATCAAACAGCTTTTTTAAGCGGTAAATATTTGTTAGATAACGAAGTTTTCCGCTTAGGCGGACAAAAAAGCCTTCGTGGCTTTAATGAACTTTCTCTATTAGCTACCGGATATACTTTTGGCAATGCCGAAGTAAGGTATTTATTAGAACAGAATTCTTTTTTATTCGCGTTTTACAATCAGGCTTACCTGCAAAACAAGACTAGTAAGCTAGATTATGCCGATTTTCCGTTGGGTTTGGGAGCTGGCGTTAACTTCGAAACTAATTTGGGTATACTTTCTATCAGCTATGCTTTAGGGAAACAAAAAAATAATCCATTAAATTTGCGCCAAGGTAAAATACACTTCGGTATAACCGCTTTATTTTAAAATGGCTAAGAAAAGGTTATTGTTTCTTGTTTTCGCAGTACTGATGGCGTTTTCTGTCAAAGCTCAGGTTGTACCCGTTCCCGATACTTTATCGCAGGTACGTGTACTCTCAGATAGCAACTCGGTTGAAAGTGCAGGTACTGCTGCTATTGATACATTAACGCCTAATGTTTTAAGAATAAGAGATTCGTTAACTAATGCAAAATGGCTAGATAGCTTAAACAATGGCTATGGATTTGAAGTTTTTTCACTTCAGAAATTAATCAGCCTGGCAAATAATTCTTATGAGAAGATCGACTATCAGTATGGTAATCTTTTGCCAAAAGGCGATGTGTGGGTCTTGGCAATTATAGGATTTCTGTTGGTGCTCTTTGCAATCTTAAAGAATACATTTGGCAAACAGCTGAGTGCCGTAGTACAATCGTTTTATAGCAACCGAGCTTTGACCAACCTTAATAAAGAAGACAACTTGGTGACTTCTTGGTCGTTTTTGCTGCTTTTTATACAGTTTGGCTTTACCATTGGGATGTTTTTTTACCTCACTGCGCAATACAGAGGTTTGCCGCAAGTACAGCAAGGTGGCTTTAGCTTTTTTATCATCATTTCTGTGAGTGTAATTGTATTATACTTGTTAAAAATAGTCTGTTTACGCTTTATCGGATTTGTGTTTGATGTACAAAAACCCTTGCATCAATATATCTCAATATTATATTTAAGTTATTTTAATACTTCTTTATTGTTTGTCCCGATCATCATTGCTTTTGCACTTTCGGCACATAAATACGGTTCTGGTTATGTGTTCTTAGGGATATTTGCATTAATCGTTATCTTTGTTTTTCAGTTCTTAAGAGCAGCCATAAATATTTTATCACAATATAGGTTTCCTAAATTGTATTTATTTTTGTACTTTTGCACCCTCGAAATTTGCCCTATATTAATATTAATCAAGGCTATAGGTTTATAAGTGCTAATTAGAAAGATGCAAGAAAACAAAGACGAAAGACTACGCAAGGTAAAAAGTATATTGGTAACCTTGCCTAAGCCAGAAACTGAAAAATCCCCATATTTTGATTTAGCGAAGAAGTATAATCTGAGAATAGATTTTCGCTCATTTATTCACGTAGAAGGTGTTCCCGCTAAAGATTTTAGAAAAGAGAAGATCAATCTTGCAGATTTTACGGCGGTGGTATTTACTAGTAGAAATGCTGTAGATCACTTCTTCAGGATATGTGAAGAGATGAGATTCGAAGTTTCTGTAAACTTAAAGTACTTCTGTATTTCAGAATCTACAGCGCTATACTTACAAAAATATATTCAATATAGAAAACGTAAAATATTCTTCGGTAAACAAACTGCAACAGATTTAGCCGAGGTATTGAAAAAACATGCAACAGATAAATTCTTGTATCCTTGCTCTGATGTAGCTACGGAGGACACAATGAATTTTCTTCAAAAAAATGGTTATGACGTAACGCCTGCTGTGTTATTTAGAACGGTGGTGAGCGATCTTTCAGACCTTGCAGATGTTTTTTACGATGTATTGGCATTCTTCAGTCCTTCAAGCATTCAGTCATTGTATATAAATTTCCCCAATTTTCTACAAAACAATACGAGGATTGCAACTTTTGGCTTAAATACTCAAAAAGCAGTTGCTGATAAAGGCTTAATTGTGGATATCGCAGCCCCAAATCCGGAGGCGCCATCAATGATTATGGCTTTAGAAAATTATATCAAGAAATCAAACAAATAAGTTTTAAATACTTAATTGTAGGTATTGACATGCAAGTGGTTATAAGCTAACTTGCCGCATAAATTATATTTTTTATAAGTGCATTATAATAAAGCGGCTTTAGTAGCGTTTACTTGTTTGATTATACATAAAATACATCTTAAACCTTGTTAATTAGCTCATTTGAGCTGTTTTGTAACGAGTTCGAGTTAATGGATTGTCGGCTTTTCGTCGTTTTAAAACCTGAGGTTTTAAAATAATCAGAATGTTAATAAATTATTTTGCGGTAAAAAGTGTGGATTTTTTTGTGCGAATAGTTGTTAATCTCAATGTTAATTGATAAAATTGCTATAAAATTGCTTAGACAACATATGAAGAAATTATACTTTCTTGCCATTACTGTGCTTTCTTTGATGCTTTCGGGCTGCGGGAAAGGTGGAAATGGAGAATTGGTGGGGGCCTACAACAGAAAATTCAAAAACAACACTATTCCTTTAGGCATGGTTTATATACCAGGAGGTAGAAACTTAATTGGGATGACCGATGAAGATATCACCTTTTATAAAGGAAAACAGAGTAAAATGGTTTCTTTTAATCCATATTTTATGGACCAAACTGAAATTACCAATGCCGAGTATAGACAATTTGTTAATTGGGTAAGAGACTCTATCGCTGTTACTAAAGGTAATATAGATGAGTATTTTATTAAGCCTAAAGGAAATGCTCAGGCAGGTGCTTCCACTTTTAAAAATATCGATTGGAAAAAGGTGGGAAATGGTTCTAACCTTTGGAGGAATAAGAAACCAGAAGTTCAGAATAAACTAAAAGCCGTCTACATTCAAGATAATTTGTCTCAATTTACTCAAGGTAGAAACGACAAGGATATTGATGTGAGACTTTTGCGCTATGCTTATATCCAAAAGAATTTAGATTTGGCTATGCAAAACGGTGCAAATTCAGAGCGTATCAATAACTACGACATTTACACCGATAATCCAGATGTAACTAAGCCAAACCAACATCCATCTGTAATGGTTTACCCGGATACATTAGTGTGGAGAAAAGATTATACTTACGAATATAACGACCCGATGGTGGAAGCTTATTTTAACCACCCATCTTATGACAAATATCCGGTAGTTGGTGTTACTTGGGATCAAGCTAATGCTTTTTGTGCTTGGAGAACTCAGTTTTATGAAAATGTAGCTAGACAAAGAAAACTGCCTGTTAATTCTAGATTGGCTTACGCCTTGCCTACCGAAGCTGAATTTGAATATGCAGCTAGAGGTGGTAGAACACAAACTAAATACCCTTGGGGCGGTCCTTATATTATGAATGCCAAAGGTTGTTTGCAAGCTAATTTCAAAGTAGGTAGAGGTAACTATGTTGATGACGGTGCACTTTACACTGTAGAGGCTAAAGCATATTTGCCAAACGATTACGGCTTGTATAATATGGCAGGAAATGTTGCTGAGTGGACTTTAGATGCTTCTAATAAATCTTTGGTTGAAGATAAAAATCCGATTTTTAGAAAAGGTAGGGCTAAAGTAGTAAAGGGCGGTTCTTGGAAAGACGTAGGCTATTTCCTCCAAAATTCAGTAGCAGCTCAAGAATATCAAGATGTATCTAGATCATACATCGGTTTCAGATGCGTTTCCAAATATCCTGGAAACAGTTTAATGTAAGAAGAATAACAAAAATATAAAACCAAAACTAAAATTAACTATTAAGAACTATGGCCGGAAAATTTGCCACAAAAGAAGCTAAATTACACTTTGCTACCTCTGTAGGTGCTGCTATCGTAATTGTTGGTGCGTTATTTAAAATCCTTCACTTAGGAGGTATTTGGGGAAGTATTATGATTGGTGTTGGATTAGGAGTGGAGGCATTTTTGTTCTTACTTGGAGGTTTCTTTCCACCACATCCAGATGTAGAATGGGAGAAGGTACACCCACAGTTGCGTAAAGATGGTAAACCTACACCTATAGATGCTATTCCTCAAGCTGGTTTTGCTGGTGGTGGCGCAACGGGTGCATTAGATAAATTAGTTAACGAAAAAATTGGTCCAGAGTTAATTGAAAGCTTAGGTAACGGTCTACGTACTTTCGGAGATAAAGTAGCTTCAATATCAAATGTAGCTGACGCATCAATTGCCACTACAGAATTTACTGGCAAGGTAAAAGCAACTTCTGATAGCTTAGGAAACATGAATGCTGCTTTCAGTAAAGCTACCGAGCAGTTGGCAGAGTTAGGTGCTAGCAATGCGGATTCTAAAGCTTACCACGATCAGGTAAATAATTTAGCTAAAAACTTATCTGCTTTAAACGCAGTATATGAATTAGAATTACAAGATTCTAGCGCTCATTTAAAATCAATGAACAAGTTCTACCAAAATCTATCTTTAACCATGGGTAACTTTAACGAGTCTATGGAAGACTCTAAACAGTTTAAAGAAGAAGTTGGTAAACTAGCTAAAAACCTATCGTCGTTAAATGCTATTTATGGTAACATGTTAACGGCTATGAACCAACCAAGAGCTTAATTGTCATATTATTAATTACTAGAAAAAACTAATTAAATATGGCAGGAGGTAAGGAAACCGCAAGGCAGAAGATGATTGGTATCATGTATTTGGTACTATTGGCGATGCTTGCCCTAAACGTTTCGGATTTAGTATTAAAAGCTTTCAAAAATATCAACGACAGCTTAAATACATCTAAAGACAACGTTGAGAACAACATTTCACAGCTTTTAAGGAATTACGAGAGTACAAAAGCCAAAGAAGGCGGTGATAATGTGCTTAAGTTAAAGAGAGCGAAAGAAGCTCAAAAAGTTGGGGAAGATCTAATTAAATATATCGATGGTCTTCATGCTAAAATTGCAGCAGACGGATTTGATGAAAATGGTGATTTAGAACAGAAAAATAACCTGGATATTGGTCAAAACATCATGGGTAATGATGCTGCACCAAAAGAAGGTAAAAAATTACAAGAAAAAATTAATGAGACTGGTAAAAAGTTAGCTGCTTTATTGCAAGCTGATGAAGG
>Ga0308157_10002332_pt1 | contig 31763 bp, 28 predicted proteins | sample PhyBR1_FD_201035 | JGI IMG/M metagenome (GOLD analysis project Ga0308157, IMG submission 201035) | Phyllosphere microbial communities from UC Gill Tract Community Farm, Albany, California, United States - DLSLB.R1 | ecosystem: Host-associated > Plants > Phyllosphere > Unclassified | place: USA...
AGTTCGCTTCTGGGTGTCGACCGGATAAGAACCAGTCGCCCCACCGGCGTCATCATCGCGCCACCCATGCCCTGCAAGAACCTTGCGACCACAAATGCAGCGAGCGAGTTGGACGCAGCACAAGCCAGCGAGCCAACCACGAAGATCGCAATCGCCGCTCGGAAGACGTTCTTGGCACCGAATCGGTCGGCCATCCACCCACTTACTGGAATAAAAACCGCAAGGGAGACGAGATAAGCCGTCAATGCGAGCTTTAAAGCAATCGGACTGGTGCCAATATCAGCGGCAATTGCGGGAAGCGATGTTGAAATAACGTTCGAGTCCATTTGCTCCATGAAAAGAGCAATTGCGAGCACGAGTGGAACAATCCGGTTCAAGATGAAAATCCGAATAAAAGCAGAGAATTAAGGACGGCTTTCGCTGTCAATCACAACTTCTGCTTTATGTAGCGTTCGCGCGAAATTTGCCAGTTAATTTCGCGTCACAATGCGGTGACTGGGCCAAAACCGGACCAGTAGCGGGGCTTTCGGCATTTTCTCACGGGCTGTTACACTCGTTCACATTTACGTAAAATGGGTTGCGCAAGCCATAACAGGCTGTTACATTTCGTTACAGTTCTCGAGCTTTAGAATCCGATGTGGAGGCGTCGCGGTTCAAGGAGGTAGAAAATGAGCGATATTACAAGAACAGCGATCGTCTATGGAATGATGATCATTTCGCTGAATACCGCACTGGCAATCGGTCTTCTTGGGTTGGACTTCCTGCGTTAGACGCAGCATCCACAAAATAGAATTTTGCCCTCCAGGCAAGCATGAAAAAGGGTGTTCCTAGTTTTGGGAGCGCCCTTTTCATTTGGAGCGCCAATCTGCTGCAATCAGATCGGCGCGCCGAATGGTTGCAGTGTGCAGTTAATGGGTCGTTCCATAGGCAAAAGTCAAACCATCAGCCAGCTTGCAGTCAAAAACCTTTTTCTCGGTTATAACGTCATATGTTCTTGGAAAGTGCGTTTGAACGGTAACCGTTGCACTGTCGTCCGACATCAAGCGATAACGGATAAACTCAAGGACAGGTGTACCGTCTTCTCGAACAGTCATATGCGCAGCCGAGAATACAATCGACGGATTGGAGTTCGACAGCTTCATAAAAGACTGAACAATGATCCCGCCCGTAGTGGCCTTGCCCTTAATCTTATCCCCGGACACTTGCTGGAATGCGTCAAATTTCAGCAACGCGGATGCCCTGCCGCCTGCTAAAAGATGCGAGCCAAAAGCTTCATACTGACTATTAGTCTCAGCATGTGCTGCCCCCGAAAGGACGGTAGCGGTCAACACGATTGCCAGTTTGGTGTTCCAATGCATCACATGAACTCTCCGTTCAGTTTCCATGCATTGGAAGCTCGTCATATCCACTGCTCGAGCTATTCCAAAGAATAGCCCGTTAAAATGAGCCGCTATAAAATCCGACCCTGAGTTGATGGATCGAAAAACACCGACTTGTCGAGATTGAATGCAAGCCGCGACCTTTGGCCTGCAACAATACGGGCATCAGCACGTAAACGCGCGACAACCTGCTTGCCACCAATGCGCGTCACAGCGAATGTGTCCGATCCTGCTGGTTCCACAACATCAATCAGGCACTCACCTTCAACCACAGCTTGAGCATTGCGGTCAGCGCCATCAGGATCGGTCAGGGCTTCAGGGCGGATACCAAACATGACTTGCTTGCCCACATACTCGCCGAGGCTTTGTGGTGCTGTTTTCAGCGGCAGCTTCAGCGTTTCACCCTCGCCCTGCTCAAGCACGACCGCAAGCTCTGAGCCGTTCTTTTCGATGCCGGCATGAAGAAGGTTCATCGCAGGTGAGCCCATAAAATCCGCGACAAACATATTGGCCGGGTTGTTATAGATTTCAGCCGGAGTGCCGAATTGTTGCAAAACGCCGTCCTTCAGAACAGCGATCTTGGTCGCAAGCGTCATCGCTTCAATCTGATCATGGGTCACATAGACAATCGTGGTCTTCATGCGATGATGCAACCGCTTGATCTCGGTTCGCATATCAACGCGCAGCTTGGCATCGAGGTTCGAGAGCGGCTCATCGAACAGAAAGACCTGTGGATTGCGCACCAGAGCGCGCCCCATCGCTACACGTTGCCGCTGACCACCAGAAAGCTGACTTGGTTTGCGGTCCAGCAGATGGCCGATCTGCAGAATATCTGCGACTTCCTGAATGGCTTTCTCGCGTTCAGGCTTAGGCACTTTGCGAATTTCCATCCCGAAAGCGATGTTTCCGCCCACGGTCATGTTCGGATAAAGCGCATAGGACTGAAACACCATCGCAATATCGCGCTGCGAAGGATGCAGGCCGGAAACGGAGCGATCATTGATCAGAATATCGCCAGACGTAATAGGCTCAAGACCGGCAATTGTGTTCAGCAATGTGGACTTGCCGCAGCCTGATGGGCCGACGAGTACCAGAAAGCCGCCTTCCTCAATCTCGATATTGATATCCTTCAAGACCGAGACATTGCCGTAGGATTTGTAAAGATCAGTAATTTTCAGAAATGACATGTCAGACTTATCCCTTAACGGCACCGGACATCAGGCCGCGCACGAAGTAGCGCCCGGAAACAATGTAAACGATCAGCGTTGGCAACGCCGCCAGAATGGCAGCTGCAAAGTGAACGTTATATTCCTTGACGCCTGTGGAGGAGGAAACGAGGTTATTGAGCGCCACAGTCATGGGTGTTGAATTTGCACCAGAGAAAGACGCTCCGAATAGGAAGTCGTTCCAGATATTGGTGAACTGCCAGATGACCGAGACGACGATGATCGGGCCAGACGATGGGAGAAGAATGCGCGAGAAAATCTGGAAAAAACTAGCTCCATCGATCTGCGCCGCACGTACCAGCTCGGTCGGAAATGCCTCGTAATAATTGCGGAAGTAAAGCGTCGTGAAGCCGATACCATAGACCACGTGAACGAGGATCAGACCCCAGATCGTGCCCGCAATACCGAGCATTCCCAGAACGCGCGCCATTGGGATAAGCACAATCTGAAACGGGATAAAGCAGGACAGCAGCAACAGGCCGAAGAAAATATTGGAGCCGCGAAAGCGCCATTTAGTAAGCACATAGCCGTTCAGTGCACCGACAACCGTGGAGATGGCAACGGCAGGCACAACCATCAGGATCGAATTGATAAAGAAGGGTTTGAGGCCTGTAGGCTGCACGCCGATTTGTGCAGTCGACCACGCTGAAAGCCAGGGTTCAATGGTCCATTGCTGCGGCAGGCCCAGCATGCCGCCCTGACGAATTTCTTCCAGCGGCTTGAAGGAATTCACCAGCATCACATAGAGCGGCAGCAGATAATAAATTGCGAACAGCAGCAGCGCAGAATAAATCAAAGCGCGTGTCAGCTTGCCACTGTTGATGGCGTTTTCCTGGGGCTGGGCGCTCATGACCGCGACCCTCCACGAATTTCCGAATAGAGATACGGAATGATAATCGAGAATATCATCACAAGCATGATGATTGCCGAAGATGCACCGATACCCATCTGATTGCGGGTGAACGTATAGGAATACATGAAGGTCGCGGGCAATTCGGTTGCCTGTCCGGGTCCACCGCCAGTTAACGCGATCACAAGATCATAGGCCTTGATTGCAAGATGCGCGAGCACCACAAAAGCCGATAAGAACACCGGGCGCATCAAAGGAATGATGATGCGGCGATAAATTGTTCCGGTCGAAGCGCCGTCGATCTGCGCCGCTTTGATGATCTCGTTGTCAACGCCACGCAGACCAGCAAGGAACATGGCCATGACGAAGCCTGACGACTGCCAGACGGCAGCAATCACCAGACAGTAAATTGCCATCGTGTTGCTCTTGATCCAGTTGAACGTGAAACCTTCCCAGCCCCATAGGCGAACCGTGTGCTCAAGCCCGATACCCGGATCGAGAAACCATTTCCACGCCGTACCCGTCACGATGAAGGAAAGCGCCATCGGATAAAGGTAGATCGGACGCAGAAAGCCTTCTCCGCGGATCTTCTGATCGAGCAGGATTGCCAGAAAGAGGCCGATAACCGAACAAATGATGATGTAAAGCGAGGCGAAAATCGCTAGATTGGTTACCGCACGCCACCAGTGTGGCAGTGCCCAAAGCTTTTCATAATTTGACAGGCCAACAAAGCCGTAGGACGGCAACATGCGACTGTTTGTGACAGAAAGAACGCCTGTATAGATAATAAATCCATATACAAAGACGAGGACAATCAAGAAGCTCGGCGCGAGAACCAGCTTGGGCACCAGTTCTTGTAGTCGGCTGTTACGCTGCATATTTGCGCCATCCTGTTTAAGCTACCGCTTCCTGCTGCCCGCTTGTTTAAGAGCGCATTCCGAAAAGTAACAAATGATTTTCGGATCAGATGTGCGTTAAGACAAGACCTTAGAGCGCAGGTGTTGTGGGCGGTATCAAGCCATTATTTTCAATGAATTATAGCGTATGCAATGAGAGCATCCGGGCGTATCCCGGACGCTCCCCAGACAATCTCTGTCTGCTTACTTCGCGCCTTCCACGGCGGTAACCAGTTCCTTGACGGCGTCTTCCGACGAGAGCTGACCGTTAAACTGACGGGTTACGACGTCATAGATCGCATTCTTAACGGAAGCCGGATTTGCATAGCCATGAGCCATGGAACCGAGCATCGTCCCCTTATCCGCAGCTTCTTTCACATCAGCGATGGCCTTCTTGCCGCAAGCGTCGAAATCGGTGTCAGGCACATCGGTACGTGCAGGAGCCGAACCCTTGACCACATTGAAGGCCGACTGGAATGCTGGGCTTTCGATAGCCGAAGCCATTTCGAGCTGTGCAGGCACCTTGTCGTCAGCAACCTTGAACATCGCAAACATGTCGGAGTTGAAGGTCACAGAACCCTGTGTTTCTGGGTAACGCATGCAGACAAAATCTTCGCCCGGCTTCTTACCAGCCTTGATGAATTCGCCTTTTGCCCAGTCACCCATGAACTGTACGCCAGCCTTGCCTTCGATAACCATTGCCGAAGCAAGGTTCCAGTCACGGCCGGAGAAGTTGTCGTCCACATAAGAACGCAGCTTGGTCATGCGGTCGAAAGCTTCCTTCATCTTATCACTACCCAGAGTTTCCGGGTCGAGATCGACGAAAGCCTTTTTGTAGAAGTCCGAACCAAAGGAGAGCACGACGGCATCAAAAATCGTCGCATCCTGCCATGGCTGACCGCCGTGAGCGATTGGGGTAATACCCTGTTCCTTGAACTTGTCGAGGAGCGCTACGAGTTCATCCCAATTGGTTGGCTCTTTACCGCCAGCCTTATCGAGCGCTGCCTTGTTGATCCACATCCAGTTGGTGGAGTGAACGTTTACAGGCGCTGCAATCCAGTGACCGTCATATTTGGCAAATTCCTGCAGAGGTGCCGGGATAACCTTGTCCCAACCTTCTTTGCCTGCAACCTCATCGAGATTGCCGAGGGCACCCTGCTCCGACCAGTCGCGGATATCGAAGCCGAGCATCTGCACTGCAGTTGGCGCATTGCCTGCCGTAACGCGCGCACGAAGAACCGTCATGGCTTCCGTACCGCCGCCGCCTGCAACTGGCATATCCGTCCAGCCGATGCCTTTGCCTTCGAGGTCTTTCTTCAGAACATCAAGGGCCGCAGCTTCGCCGCCAGCTGTCCACCAATGCAAGACTTCAACGTTCTGCTTGTCTTGTGCGCTGGCCGTAGCAGGTGCCATTGCTGCAAGCATTGCACAGGCAGCTGTGCCCATCGCGGCCATTCTGAAAAACTTATGCATGTGTCTACCTCCCGTAGAACTCTACAAAACAAAATTTCGTCGGATGCTGTCGTCAGGCATCAGGCCCGCACACCCAGAAGATCGTTCAATCTGCTTTGAGACCTCCATCCCACTTATTTCTCGCAGCTCCTTCTGCGATTGACAACGTTGTCTTTTTTGAATGAAAATCATCTGCAAGACAAGATGTGTTCTTAGGATAGGCTCAAATACGGGATATGTGTCAATATGGGTTAGGTGAGAAAAATCGACCCGTTCAATTCAAGCAGGTGGATGGTTGGAAAAATTCACCAAATATCCCAGCAAAATTAAATACTTGGTTCGTTCATCATATTTCTGATGACAAAACTTCGCTCAGTTCAGAAAATCGGCAAAATGCAACGCATTCCGCTTTTTAAAGTAGTATAAAATTACCGTGAGCGGGCTAGACATTATCCTCCAGAATGCATAATTTCCGTTCGCTCGCACAATGGTGTGCGGGTTTGTTCTCGGGGCGGGGTGAAACTCCCCACCGGCGGTATGAAGAGCGATCTTCGAGCCCGCGAGCGCCTGCAACAGAAAGCCGATTCGGCAGTTTGTTTCAGGGTCAGCAGATCCGGTGAGATGCCGGAGCCGACGGTTAAAGTCCGGATGGAAGAGAGCGAAAGAATGTTTGGTTGCGCTTAAATTGGCGTGACTCGCGTTCCTTTGTGCGCCCTGATTCTAGTTTCGTGAGGAACCTATGAACCAGAGCTATCCGAACAAGACATCCTTCAAAATTGCCTTCATTCAGGCACGCTGGCATGCGGATATTGTCGATGAAGCACGTAAAAGCTTCATCGCCGAACTGGCCGCCAAAACTGGCACCAACGTAGAAGTTGAAGTTTTCGACGTTCCCGGTGCTTATGAAATTCCACTTCATGCAAAGACACTCGCCAAGACCGGCCGCTATGCCGCCATTGTGGGGGCTGCTTTTGTGATTGACGGTGGCATTTATCGCCACGATTTCGTTGCTACTGCCGTCATCAACGGCATGATGCAGGTACAGCTTGAGACTGAAATTCCGGTGCTTAGCGTATCGCTCACCCCGCATCATTACCATGACAGCAAGGAGCATCACGACTTCTTCTTCAACCATTTCAAGGTGAAGGGTGTCGAAGCCGCGCACGCAGCTTTGCAGATTGTTAGCGAACGCGCCCGCATTGCGGCACTCGTATAAATAAAGATTAGCCAGCCTCAAATCTGATACCAAAGTTCATTGAGTGCAACTCATTGGACTTTGGTTAAGCCCGAGTGGCGACTGAACATTTTCAAGGCGTGATGCGTCAGCATCTTGAGCCGCCTTGGTATGAGAGGCTGGCTATTGAATAACAATGCGCTCAGGATGGGTGTAGACGTCGAAATCGTCGCCTCTGACGAGCGCCACAAGCGTCAGTTTGGCCTCTTCTGCTGTGCGGATGGCAAGAGCCGTCGGTGCTGAAATCGCTGCAAGCAGTGGTACTCCGAGAATAACGGCCTTCTGCACCATCTCCACTGAGACACGGCTCGTAATGGCAACCAGCCCGCTGTTTGCGGGTTTGCTTGCGCGAGTGAGCGCGCCGATTAGCTTGTCGAGCGCATTATGCCTGCCAACATCCTCGCGAACCGCAAACAGCCCCTCACCCGGCACAAAAAAGCCAGCGCCATGAACTGCGTGTGTCTGCTTATTCAATTGCTGCGCGCGCCCCAAGGCATCCATTGCAGCAACAATTGATCCAGTTTTCACCTGAAAGCTATCCGCCTTGATCGCAGATAATGGGCGTATGGCCTGATCTATGGAATCGATTCCGCACAAGCCGCAACCGACCGGCCCGGCCATGAAACGGCGACGAGCGACAAGCATTTCCTCCCGCTGTCCGACAAGCCGCATCTGAACATCAATGCCTTTTCCAAAGACTTCAATGTTCAGATCCTCGATTTCGGATATGCAATCTATGACGCCTTCGGTCAGGCTGAAACCTACTGCGAAATCTTCGAGATTATTGGGTGTAGCCATCATGACGGCATGCGTCGTGCCATTATAGCTCATGGCTACAGGCACTTCCTCCGGGACGTCACGGTTGCTTTCGTGAAAACCGGTTTCACGACGAGCAAGACGCGGAACACTTTGGCTGATGTTCTGCATCGTCATATCGTTCCGCTGCCTGTCGTTTCTGCCCGCATGTGGAATTACTATCCAACACCTCTGCAGCAAGCAAGTCCAGCGGCTCAACACTTGCGGATAAAGTCGATAACGAGCTATACCCGCTAACCGGAAATGAGCCTTTCAGCGATTTACAATACAGGTGGAAAAACGATGGATATTCGGCAGATCGACGACAATTACTCAGTCACCGGCCAAATTTCGCCAGATGATGTGCGTGATATTGCGGCTGAAGGTTTTCAGACGATTATCTGCAATCGTCCCGATGGTGAAGGCGGTGAAGATCAGCCAAGCTTCGCCGAAGTTGCCAAAGTTGCCGAAAAGGCTGGCATCAAGACCTATTACATCCCGGTTGTTGGCGGCCAACTGACCCAGGAGAATGTCGATGACATGGCCTCGGCTCTCACTGAAGCCGAAGGCCCTATTTTGGGCTATTGCCGTTCAGGCGCCCGTTCTACGAATATCTACGGTATCGTCCAGAACCAAAAGCGCGGATAAAGAACGAACGCAGACTATGTGGACGGTGTTGCCGCAGAGGCATTTGAACAGTCTTTGCAAACATGGCTATCACCGTCCAGAAACGCGTGGGCCAGAAAAGCGCGCATCTGTAAATTTGGTACGGCGCACATTATGCGCCGAATATTGGCGATAATAGCCCATGCCTGTGCGGATGGCTGTCGCAACGACACCGCCAGCCACCATCATCCAACCAATAATCATTGGCCAGTTGAAGCTTTCAATTCCACTGCTCAGAGCGACGATGACAACACCCGCCCAAAGAACTGCTGCGGTACGGCGCCAGAAAACGGGATTGAGTTCATCGAAGACAGCCTTCCACAAAGAGTGCACAAGGCAGGCGAAGAAAACGGCGGCAGCCAAACCAATATTCAGCAACTCGACCGGGAGCCATTGTTGCGTATCCAGCATTGTTTTCATCATCCAAGTCATGCCCAGAGTTTTTAAGACCAGCCCGTATGGCTATCGTGTCTAAATCCGAGACGTTGTTTCCATGTGCCCATTCAGCTTTCGCTTTGTGGCTTCAACGTGGTAGAAGCATGGAACCCCCTCCACAATACAGTCACATATTATTGCGTTCACGCGAAATATCGTGTTGAAATCATTAAGATATCTCGGTCAGAGGGCACCTACGCACCGCTGCAAAGCCCTTGATAGAGCTAGACTTTTTGGATTTATGGAACTTCGAAAGCGGGAAAGTACTGCCGCGTTAAAGTCGCGATACATAACGGCTTTGTAACAATTTGATATTGCAGAACTTCCACCGTTAACTGCGTTGTCCACCCAAACGGCGTCCCACGCGGGCGAGCAGAATAACCGGCAATATGCCAACTGCCACAATTGCCAATGCTGCAACTGACGCCTCTTCATAGGTTCCACGCGCAGCCTCGCCATAAAGATGGGTGGCAAAAGTCTCTATATTGAGCGGGCGTAACAGAAGCGTTGCAGGCAGCTCCTTCACGCAATCAACAAACACCAGAAGCCCAGCAGCAACGATAGCCGTTTTTGAAAGCGGCAGATGTATCTGGCGGAATGTTGTCGTTACCCCTCGCCCCAGAGTGCGTGACGCATGATCAAGCGATTGTGGAATGCGTTCGAGCCCCGCATCTATACCTCCGGCAGAGATTGCCAGAAAGCGCGCTACATAGGCGTAGATAATGGCAGCGCCTGTACTGATCAGCAGCAGCCCCGTTGAAATACCAAAAAAGTAACTGAAGACCCCATCGAACAGCCGATCGACCGCACCTGAAACGATCATGATGCCAATTGCAATCACCGTGCCGGGTGCCGCATAGCCCATGGTCGAAAAACGGTAGAACCACCGCGAGGCAGTTCCCGGAAAGAGCCGCATCGCATAAGCCACCACCATACCAAACAGCAGGACCAGAACAGTTGCGACCGAAGCCAGCATCACCGTGTTGAACGCTTCACTGGCAAGGCGGGGAGAAATGCCCGCAAAACGTATGCGTTTAACCGCCTCAATTACGAGATAGGTCGCAGGCATGATAAAGCCGATGATTATTGGAGCGGCACAGAGCACAAAAAGCCAAAGGCCATTGATGCCGCTTACCCTAAGCGGTTCAAACCCACGCGAGTGGCGAATATTGGATGAGAAGCGTTGCTTGCGCCGCGCCCAGCGCTCGATTGATACAAGTGCGACAACCAATAACAAAAGCGCTAGGGCGAGCTGTGCAGCACCGGGCAAATCAAAGCGCGTGACCCATGTTGTGTAGATCGATACCGTCAATGTCCGAACGCCAAGGAACTCGGCGGCACCAACGTCATTGAGCGTTTCCATTAAAGCGAGGCTTACACCGACGGCAACAGCGGGACGCGCGAGTGGCAATGCCACGTGCCAGAAAATTCCTCTGCGGCTAACGCCCAATGTGCGCGCTGCTTCAATCAGGCTGGCCGATTGTGTGAGGAACATCGCCCGTGTCGGAATATAGACATAAGGATAGAGAACGAAGCCGAGCAGGATAATACAACCGGTCATAGATCTTATATCCGGCAAGCGAAACTGGCGTGGCGTATCATAGCCAAGCACAAAGCGGATCGCACTCTGTACTGGTCCGATCGGATGCAGAATATCGAGATAGGCGTAAGCGACAATATAAGTAGGAACCGCGAGGGGCAGCAAAAGCGCCCATTCGAGCACGCCACGACCGCGAAAATCATATGCCGTTACAAGCCAGGCTGCAGACGTGCCAACCAACGCGGTGATAAACCCGACACCCGCCAGCAAGATAACCGTATCAGTGAAGGCCGTCGCAAAAATTGTTGAAAACAGATGGCCCCAAAAGCCGGAAGAGCCACGAAGTGCTTCCACAACCAATGCCAAAACAGGCAAGCAAACCAGCAGTGCAATCAGTCCTGAAAGCCACAACCAGCTGCTCCCGGAACGGCTGCGATAAGGCATGGATGACGATGCGGCTTGCACAGGTTCCGGCACTTTGGTCGACCTTCATATTACAACGCCGGCGCAATGGTTTTGCACCGGCGTCATTTTTACAAGAATAATCAGCTTTTAGTTATCAAAGCCGACTTTGTCGACCAGTTCGCTGGCCTGCTTGCGATGCTTTACGATTTCCGAAAGCGGCACCTTGTCGATCTTCAGCTCGCCAAAGGATGCAACAATTGGATCAACTGGAGCGCCTGTCTTGACCGGATATTCGTAATTGGCCTTTGCATACAGCTGCTGAGCTTCGTCCGAAGCAAGGTATTCGAGAAGCTTGACAGCTTCGTCCTTGTTTGGCGCATTCTTGGCAACAGCAGCACCGCTGATGTTTACCTGCGTGCCGCCGTCCTGGAACGTTGGCAGGATGACCTTGATGCCATCGCCCCATGCCTTCTGCTCGTCGCCGCTTTTACCTGAGCGCATCAGGCCAACGTAATAGGAGTTCGCGACTGCGATATCGCAGATGCCGCCAACAATATCCTTGGCGCCGTCACGGTCACCACCGGCAGCCTTACGCGCCAGATTAGCCTTGAGGCCAGTCAGCCATTCTTCGGTCTTTTCTGCACCGTGATGAGCGATGTAATCAGCAATCAGCGCGGTGTTATATGGATGCTGGCCAGCACGGATGCAGATCTTGCCCTTCCACTTCGGATCAGCCAGTTCTTCATAGGTGATCTTGTCGAGTTCGAGATCTTTGTCTGCATAGACAACGCGAGCGCGCATCGACAGGCCGAACCAATTGCCATTGGCATCGCGAAGTTGTTCAGGCACTGCATCTTTCAGAGCCTGGGATTCGACCGGCTGGGTGAGGCCCTTGTCGACAAGATCAACCAGATTGCCCGCATCAACCGTCATGAGAATATCGGCTGGCGATTTGTCACCTTCAGATGCCACACGCTCGGCAAGGCCATCCTTCAGGAAAACAGTATTAACGGTCGTTCCGGTCTTTTCCTTATAGGCGTCCAGCAGAGGCTGGATCAAGCCAGGTTCACGCGTCGTATAAATGTTTACTTCATTTGCATTGGCTGCACCTGAGAGAAACGTCGCCGCCATAAGAGCCAGTCCAGCACGCGCGATCTTGGGCATTTTACCTCCGGTAGAATTTGGTTCATTTGAAACGATAAGTCATGCAATCAGACTATAGGAAGCGGTATATGCAGGGTCAATAAACTACGCCCTAAAATATGAGTTATTTACTCATTTTTTGCAAAAACCAACGCTTTGCTCCAGTCGATCTGCACACAGACATGCGTTGCTCCGGCGGCAATATGCTGATCTGTCCGCACACGGAGGCGGACGTTCTGATCATCCAGATAGACAGTCAGCTCTTCCGTTTCGCCCAAATAGGTGCGGCTTTCGATGCGACCGCACAATCCGTCTTGTACTTTAGTCTCAGTAGATATGACTTCTATATCTCTTGGGCGCAAATAGACGGCGACATCTCCGGTTTGTCGCATATTATCTGGTAATGCCAATGCGCCGACAGGTGTCTGAACGGAAACATCATCTACCCTCCCATCGAGGGCGTTAAAATCGCAGAAGAAATCCGCAGCGTAGCGCGTTGCAGGCTGGTTATGGAGTTCGCGGGCTGGACCGGCCTGAATGATCTTTCCAGAACGCATCAACACCACGCGGTCGCCCGTGGACAAGGCTTCCTCAGCCTCGTGCGTCACAATAATGACTGGCGTACCCAATGCACGAAGCAAAGCAATAGTCTCGCTTCTGACACGCGCACGCAAACCGCGATCAAGATTGGAAAAAGGTTCATCCATCAGCAGCAAATCAGGCTTTGGTGCCAACGCTCTGATAAGAGCGACCCGCTGCTGCTCTCCGCCCGAAAGCATATGCGGATAACGATCCGCCATTGCTACCAGACCAACCAGCGCAAGTAATTCATCAACTCGTGCTTTCGCCTCGTCCTTGCGCATCTTACGCAAACCGAACAGCACATTTTCCCTTACCGTCAGATGCGGGAAGAGCGCATAATCCTGAAACACGACGCCTATATTGCGTTTTTCGGGCTCTACGAAGATAGAAGAACTGACGAGCGTCTTACCACTCATGGTAAGCTGACCTTCATCCGGCGCGTCGATCCCTGCAACAATCCGTAAGAGCGAGGTCTTGCCGCAGCCGGAATGACCGACGAGACAGATGATCTCTCCCGGTTGAACATCAAGCGAAACATCATCAACGGCGCGCACCGTACCAAACTGGCGACATATGCCTGAAAGCGTCAGCGCCGGAGCAGTATTCCTATCCAGTCTGGTGTTTTGCAGAGTGCGTGCGTCCATAGATGAGGCCGAGAGTCCTGTTATCATCAGATGGCATATAAATGCAGTTGAACGACTTTGCCAATAAAACCCGACCAAAGGTCTCAGGCATTTGCTAAAACATGCTGGAACGCGCAATAATTTTCTGCACTATCCAGTTGAAAAAGCTCGAAAATCGCGCAATGTTGCTCCGGTGTTAATTCGATATTCGTATTGCAGGAGTCTGATAATGGGGCCGATCACCGACAAGGTGGCAACCGCCGAGCGTTTGCCACAGGGAACGAAGGTCGCCGTTATCGGTGGTGGTGTGATCGGTGTATCGACAGCTCTTTTCCTGGCAGAGCGTGGCATTCCTGTCGCTTTGTTTGAGAAAGGCGAAATTGCAGGCGAACAATCAAGTCGCAATTGGGGTTGGTGCCGCAGAACCGGACGCGACAGTCGAGAAATGCCACTTATTGTCGAGAGTATGCGCCTCTGGGAAGGTATGAATGAACGTACGGGCCGCGAAACCGGGTTTCGTGTTACGGGTATCGCTTATACCGCCGAGAAGGAAGAAGAAGTCGAGCGCTATTCGCAGTGGATTAAAATCGCCAGTCAACACGGTATTGAAACAGAACTCTTAAGCAGCAAACAGGCGACCAGCCTTGCCCCCGGACTCACGCGTCCGCTCAAAGGCGGTATGATCACCCCACTCGATGGGCGTGCTGAACCACAGAAAGCAGTTCCTGCCTTCGCAGCCAAAGCGCAAGAACTGGGTGCCGTCATTCTGCAAAATTGTGCGGTGCGCGGCATTGAAACAACCAATGGACGCGTTTCCGCAGTCCTGACCGAAAAAGGCCGCGTTGCCTGTGAGGCGATTGTGGTGGCAGGCGGGGCCTGGTCGCGGTTGATCATATCGGACTTCAAGGCCCGCCTTCCGCAACTCAAAGTCAAATCATCGGTGTTTCGCACTGCCCCTATTGAGGCAGACGTCGATCCGGCAATTGCGTTTTCAGATTTCGCGCTGCGTAAGCGGCTCGATGGCGGCTACACGGTCGCGAGCCTTGGTGGCTCGATTGCGGATATCGTACCTGACAGTTTCCGTTTTTTCCGGGACTTCCTTCCATCGCTCTCGACCGAATGGAAATCTTTGCGTTTTCGCTTCGGTGAGCGGTTCTTCGAGGAAGCCTTCCAATGGAAGCTTCGGCCCGCAGATCAAGTTTCGGTCTTTGAAAAAATCCGCATACTTGATCCTGAACCGCACCGCGCTGCGAATGCGGCAGTATTGGCCAAACTCAAGGCTGCTATTCCATCCTTTGCATCAGCAACAATTGCTCAGGAATGGGCCGGTCTCATTGATACTATGCCGGATGTCATTCCAGTAATTTCACCCCTGCCCGATATTGATGGTCTTATCGTTGCAACAGGGTTTTCGGGGCATGGGTTTGGCATCGGGCCGGGTGCCGGGCGACTGGTTGCAGATATGGTCAGCGGCGAAACGCCAGTGGTTGATCCGTCGCCGTTCCATATTTCGCGTTTCTCTGACGGTTCAAAAATCCGCATAGAGAATTGGGGTTAAAGCATTTCCGGTAAAAGTGAGAAACAGCTACTCAGGGAAATCAGTCCGCTCGACTGATTTCTTACCCAAGAATGATGCGTAAAAAGCTGATGAAACTTTACTCAATTACGCCACAGGCAAAACGCGCACCGCCACCACCAAGTGGCTTGGGTTGGTCGGCATAGTTGTCTCCACCCATATGCACCATCAGTGCTCGACCTTTAATGTCGTCCAGTGACGTAAGGCGTGGCGCAACAACCGTTTCACTGACCTTACCGTCCGCATCAGCCTTCAACAGCGGTAAATCGCCCATATGACCATGACCTTCCGGACCCATGTGGTGTTTCGAACCTTCCGGATCGTAATGGCCACCGGCGGCTTGAGCCGGAACCATTTTCCCATCCTGTTCCGCAGGCGCACAACTGCCCTTTTCATGAACATGGAAGCCATGTTCACCACCGGGAAGTCCATTTAAATCCGCTTTGAATGAAAGGCCGCCAGCGCCATGGGACACGGTTACGGTTCCCATCTCCTTCCCCTGCCCGGTTTCCAGAGCCTCGTACATTTTAACGGTCACGTCTTGGGCAAAGGCTGGTGCTGCAATAAGTGCTATCGTTGAAGCTAGAACGAAAGATCGCATTATCTCCTCCTCTTATTTAGTTTGGTGATAAGCGGTAAACGCACAGCGAAGCGAATTGTTCGAAACTTATAAAACTGCGCGTCGTTTCTGAACGACGCGCAGAATACTTGTTGATCAGGCCGTTACGAATTGCGCCATCATACCAACGTCTTCGTGTTCCAACACGTGACAGTGGAACATGAACGGATGATCGCGCGTAGCTTCGCGATCAAAATGAACCAGAATTTCGGCCTTGCCATTGATCAGAGCCGTATCTTTCCAGCCTGATTGATGGACCGGCGGTGCCTCGCCATTCAACGAAAGAATGCGGAACGACGCTCCGTGGATATGGAACGGATGCGCCATTTCTTTGGTCATCAGCTCCCAGATTTCCCACGTTCCAAGCTTAACTTCGGCATCAATGCGGCTCATATCGAAAGGCTTTTCCGCGATGGCCATTTGAACGCCTGATGTGAGCGCCTGCAATGCAGGTCCGGTGTCGGTATTGTTCCGCCCCGAATGCATGTCGTGATCGCTAATAGCTGGCATGTTATGCCCGGCATGTGGATCGCTCGACATACCGCCCATCATAAGCTTCATGTTTTCGGCCATACGTTCATCGAAGAAATATGACCGCCTGCGCACCGAAAGCTTTTCGTCAGGCTTATCGGGACCATCAAGCGTGGCAGGCAAAGCTTTCACCGGACCGTCGATTTTGTCATCCACGATGAACTGCATCAAAGACAGGTCGTCACCACCGCTGTCATCGCTGGCCGTGAGCAGATCCAAAGTGCCTTTCGATTTGGAAAAATCGACCAGAACTTCATAGCGCTCGCCCGGGCTGATCGTCAGGCGTTGGACTGTATCGAGCTTGCTTATATAGCCACCATCCGATCCGATGACGTGCAATGGCTGATCATCGCTGAGACGCACATGGAAATTGCGCGCATTGGCACCGTTCAGAATACGTAACCGCACAATGGATGCCGGAACTTGCGCTTGTGGGGCAATCACACCATTGACGATTAGCGTGTCGCCGCGAAAGCCGTGCATCAGATCCATGATATCGGGCTGATAAACCTTGTCTCCGTCGACAACTCTGCGATCCTGCAATACGAGCGGGATGTCATCAATTCCGTAGCTCTCAGGCAGGCCACGTTCACTATCCTTGCCATCCGTAACAATCATCAGCCCGGCAATGCCCATATGCGCCTGTCGGGCGGTGTCCCCATGCAGGTGCGGATGGAACCAGTTAAACGAAGCAGGCTGATTGACGGTAACTTTCGGCTCCCAGCTTTTACCTGCTGCGATCACATTATGCGGCCCACCGTCCAGAATGGAGGGAACGAAAAGACCATGCCAATGAAGGGTTGTTTCCTCATCCATACCATTTTCAACGGAAAGCGTGACCGCCTCTCCATTCTTCAAGCGGACAACCGGACCAAGATAAGTCCCGTTAATCCCTGCTGAAGCCGCACCACTTCCTTCGATGAAGGAATGTCGCCCCTTTTGAACCTTCAGCTTCACAAGGCCTGCGGCATCCGGTTCTATTAGTGACGGGATCGGCAAAGCCTGTGCTTTTGTTTGTGCCTCGGCTGCACCATGCTGCATATGTTGCTGATGGGCGTCTTGCGCGAAGGCCTCAAAAGGCCGGACGACAGATAAAGCAGCCGCGCTTGCACCAAGCGTCAGCAGACGGCGGCGAGTCATACTCGTCATGATTATTCTCCAGATAATATCTCGATCAACGCGCATCGTGTCCCAAATCGCTTCACGAATTGGGAATGCGCTTATTGCTGCCGAGAGGTGGCAGCGTTTCAGAGGATTAGATCTGGTAAGATATTGGAGGGCGTAACACGCCAAATGGATCGCTGCTATTCAATGCGGCAACGCGCGGTGGAAGCCCGAATTCATGATCCGGCGTAAACAGAGCAAACTCAGAGGTAAGCTGTATAATCCCGCCACAGCTCATCATTACACAGGCGGAAGATGCCTTCTTGCTGTGATCGCTCGGAGCTGAATGCCCGCCACCATGCTTTTCGACTTTTACAATCGAGTGGCAGTCGGTGACTGTTGCGATCTGCGGAAGATCGTGCGCCATGGCATAACAAAGTTGCGTCGAAACCAGAAAAAGCAGCGAGAATAGAGCAATCAGCATACGAGAGGGCATTCGCAAAACAGAGTGTTTGCGAAAGTTCACGCCGATAATGCTGTATCTGAAAGACTGCGCAGTCATTATGATTCCAAGTTGCGGAATTCAGCTTAAGGCTGCCTTAAGGCAATTAAAAGACCTCAGTTCTTTTGCTCGAATTCAGCTCAAACATTCATATTGTTTCGAAAACACCACAATCGAAATCAGAAAATTACGCGGAAGCCCTTTTAAGCTTGCGGTTTCGTATTTTGAGGCACTAAGAAGGCAGCATCTCGGGCTTCCCCCAAAAATGTTCAGCCCACAAATATGGATATGGATCAATGACTGTCGCTCAAGCAGTTGTTCCGAAGAAAAATTCTGCGCGCCGCGTTTTGGCCGCGAGCATGATCGGCACAACAATCGAATTTTTTGACTTTTATATTTATGCCACCGCTGCGGTAATCGTTTTCCCGCACCTTTTCTTCCCGGCAAGTGACGGCAACTCCGCGTTGCTCCAATCTCTGGCAACATTCGCAATTGCCTTCTTCGCACGTCCTATCGGCGGCGCGCTGTTTGGCCATTTCGGCGATAAGGTCGGCCGTAAGGCGACGCTCGTGGCAGCACTCATGACCATGGGTATTTCCACAGTCGCAATCGGCTTCCTGCCAACTTACGAATCCATCGGCGTATGGGCAGCTCTGCTGCTTGCTCTCTGCCGTCTGGGTCAGGGCCTTGGTCTTGGTGGCGAATGGGGCGGTGCTGTTTTGCTCGCGACTGAAAATGCGCCGGAAGGCAAGCGCACTTGGTACGGCATGTTCCCGCAGCTTGGCGCACCTGTCGGCTTCATTCTCGCAACAGGCATCTTCCTGATCCTTGCTGAGCTGCTGACTGAAGAACAGTTCATGTCTTTTGGCTGGCGTATTCCGTTCATCGCCAGTGCTCTTCTGGTTGGTGTTGGCCTCTTCATTCGTCTGAAGATCGCTGAAACACCAGAATTCCAGAAGGCGATAGATAAGGCTGAACGCGTCGAAGTTCCGGTCGCAACCCTGTTCAAGAAACATAAGGCGAGCCTTTTCCTCGGCACCATCGGCGCTGTTGCAACTTTCGTTCTGTTCTACCTCATGACCGTGTTCTCACTTGGCTGGGGTACGCGCGCGCTAGGCTACAGCCGCGAACAGTTCCTTATTCTGCAGATGGTTGGCGTGATCTTCTTCGGCCTCACCATCCCGCTTGCAGCACTGCTTTCCGATAAATACGGCATGCGCCCGGTTATGATCATCGTCACAGTCCTGATCGGTCTGTATGGCTTCATCATGGCTCCACTCTTCCTCAGCGGAACTGTTGGCGTTCTTGCCTTCCTCGTTATCGGTTTTGGCCTGATGGGACTGACCTATGGTCCAATTGGCGCAGCTCTTGCTGAACCATTCCCGACCTCAGTTCGCTATACGGGCGCGTCACTTACCTTCAATCTGGCAGGTATTCTCGGCGCATCGGTTGCTCCATATATCGCAACGTGGCTCGCAACCCACTATAGCTTCGACTATGTTGGCTACTACATGTCTGCCGCCGCAGTCGTCTCATTGATCGGCTTTGCATTCATTTCGTTCAAACGCGGTGAATAAGCCTCGTTAAACGCCGATAAAAAGCCCGCGTGGAGCGATCCACGCGGGCTTTTCTTTTGGAACCAAATCAAACTTATTCGGTATCAGCAGCTTCCAGAGCAATCGCAACCGACTGGATGATCGACGCGAAACGCGCGGCGGTCTGGATCACTTCGGTTGTCACATTTGCTTTGCGCAATACGTCTTCATGCGCGTCAATGCACATGCCACAGCCATTGATTGCCGAAACGGCCAGAGACCACAGTTCGAAATCGACCTTGTCCACACCTGGATTACCGATAACGTTCATGCGCAGCTTGGCTGGCATGGTGCGATAATCCTTGTTGGTGGCCAGGTGCACGAAGCGATAATAGACATTGTTCATGCCCATGATCGATGCAGCCGACTTTGCAGCCTGCACAACACTCGCATCAACCTTACCAGCTGCTTCAGCAACCAGCGCCTTGCGCACATCCGCATTGCGCGAAGCAATACCGCAGGCAATGAACAGGCCGTATTTCTGCTGTGGCGTCAGCGTTTCATCGCTCGCCATGGAAGAAAGGTTGAGACGAACATCCTTGGCGAAATCCGGGATTTTTGACTTCAGATCATCAATGGACATGGAACCCTCACTATTTGTCATTATGTGTATTAGATAAACAAAAGGCGGGCCTTAACCCGCCTTGTCTCAGATCGTTAAGGCTTGTTAAGCAGCCTTGAGCGTTTCGCCACCGACTTCGCGGTTGCATGGGCAAAGCTCGTCGGTCTGCAGAGCGTCGAGAACGCGCAGCGTGTCCTTAGGAGCGCGACCAACATTGAGGTTGGTTGCATAAACGTGCTGGATCGTGTTGTCCGGATCGACGACGAAGGTGTAGCGGTAAGCAACGCCATCTGGCGAACGAACGCCGAGGCCGTCAACCAGCGAACCGTTGGTGTCAGCAAACGACCAGATTGGCAGCTTGTCGAGGTCCTTGTGATCGCGGCGCCATGCGAGCTTCACGAATTCGTTGTCGGTCGAACCACCGAGAACAACTGCGTCACGGTCTTCGAAATCCGAAGCCAGACGTGCGAATTCAGCGATTTCGGTTGGGCAGACAAAAGTGAAGTCCTTAGGGTAGAAGAAGATGACCTTCCATTTGCCTTCGAAGCTTGCTTCGGTAACTTCTTCAAAAGCCGAAACGCCGTTTTCTTCGTGGAAGTTGAAGCCAGGCTTAACGCCAGTTACTTTGAAAGAAGGAAGCTTGTCACCGATACCGAGCATCTCATACCTGCCTGTAAATTCGTTGTTATGCAGAAAATTCAGAAGTTTCAGAACTAACTGCTTGCGAGTCATATATAGGCATTCTAAATCAATCGGTCAAAGCGATTAAAACGATCCAATCCATCGATTTTAACGATGAGGATAAGTTTCAGACTGAAGACCATGCTCAACATCAGTGTTCGTCAACTCCACTATTTTATAGCCCTTGTCAAAGCGGGCTCTTTCTCGCGTGCAGCCGAAGCGGTTGGTGTCACGCAATCCACCTTAAGCGCGGCTATTCAGACGCTGGAAGCCGAGATTGGCGTTACCCTGATTGATCGCACCGGGCGGCGAATGCAACTGCTGCCTGCCGGAGAAGATTTCCTCAACCGCGCGCGCGAGATCGTGGCTTCCATTGAAGAATTGCCGGAACATGCAAAGCAGGCCGAACGCCCGCTGACCACGCGTCTTCGACTGGGCGTCATCCCCTCTATTGCCCCTTTCCTGCTGCCAAAGGTATTGCCCAGGACCGCGCAGGCATTCCCCGAACTGCAACTGAGTGTTCGTGAAGGTTTGACCCGTACTCTCCTCGACAGTCTTCGCTCGGGAACGCTTGATGTGGCGCTGGTCGCCCATCCATATGATCTCGACGACTTTGAAGTCGCAGAGATTGGCAAAGACACGTTTTTCCTGGCTGTGCGCAGAGACCACGCTCTTGCAAATCGCGATAGAATTGATGCCAGCGACTTGCAGGATCAACCGTTTCTCTTGCTTGAAACCGGCCACTGTCTGCGTGAGCACGTGATGGCCGCCATCGGTTCCAAACCCACACATACCGGTGGTGATGTTCATGCAACAAGCATCATGACGCTGGTACAGCTGGTGGAATTCGGCATGGGCGTAACGCTCTTACCTGAGGTCGCTATCAAGGCAGGGGTTACACGTGGTAGCGAAATCAGCATCGTGCCTTATGAGGGACAGCATAATTTCCGCTCACTTGCCTTGGTATGGCGTGCCAATGCCGCTCGGCGCAATGAATATCAGCTATTTGCCACCCATCTGCGAAATCACTGCATGAAGAAGTAAATTACAGAATGCCCCAGGCGCGAAACCGTCCGCGTCCGGTTATTTCCCGCAGGTTGAGATCGGAAATCAGCTTCAGCGCGCCCTGCTGCGTAATCTCCAGTTCTTTCTCAACCATCTGGCTTGAAACCAATGGACTGCGCATCATCATATCGACAAGTTGCGGCAACCGTGAATTGGAGCGCCGGCCTTTTAACTTGCGCTGCATCTGTTCACGCGCAAGCATCAAACGGTCATGTTCTTTCATGCTCAGTTCCGCGGCCTCCTCTACCGCATCAAAAAAAGTCTTAAGCCGCAGCAATCGGTTGGTTGAACGCCGTTCATCAGGCCTCTTTGTGCGAAGACCGATATTGAGCGCTGGCAAATGATGGGCAGCAATGCCCGCCTGGCGCAAATATGCGGCAGCAAGCAGCCGACCGATCCAATTTGATCGCTGAACCACTTCGAGTGAATACCATGCGTCATGCATCAGTGCGGCGCGTAAAAGTGGTGGGAAGTGAGCCGTTCTGGCAAAAAGATCGCGCCACGCCTGCAGGCGGGCATCTCCATCCCAATCGTCATCGTAAAGAAGTGAATCCGCGCTAACTGGCTGTAGTTTGGGTTGCTCTTTGACAATGCCTTTTAGCAGAGCGTCGGTACGCGCCAGCAAGGCATCTACATCATCAAGAAGAGGATCGCTCTCATCGTCTTCCAGTTGACTATAGTCACGCATTTCTTCGCTGCGAACGTCAATATTCCGTCCGAGAACCTGCTGCATACCTGCCGGACTCAACGCCCAACCCGGTGCACGGCCAAAAATCTGACGTCTCAAACGCAACACGGAATGCGCAATCGTCAGCGCGTGGCTCGGTGTGCGCGTGTCCATGAGCGCATCATGCAGCACGAGATCTTCGAGATGCACCAGTTCACCCTCAAGCCACATGGATGCAACGGCATCATGCATATGCATGCGCTCAAGCATTCCATCGCGGATCGGAGATCGTGCAAGCCGCTCGTCAAGTCTAGTCAGTGCAGCCGTGGCATTCGCCACCGGCACAAAAAACTCTTCGAGCGGCAGCTTGTCGATTTCATAAGCCATGTCCCGCATATCGCAGTCGATCGCAGAGAAAGGCAAATGAAAATGAATGCTTAAGCCAGAACTTCCGCAACTTTCACAGTCCGACCTTCTTTGACAGAAAGAAGAGCTGCTTCCGCAAGCGCCAAAGCCTGCAAACCGTCTTCAGCCGAAGGCGTCGGCGCCTTGCCACTATCAATAGCATCAATGAAAGCTGCAATTTCGGCAGCATACGCATCCGTATAGCGCGTCATGAAGAAATCATGCAGCGGTGGGCGTGTATAGCCATCCTTCGATGCTATTTCAATGGAAACAGGGCGCTGGTTTTCAGCCGAGACAGCGCCTTCCGAACCATGCACTTCAATGCGCTGGTCATAACCATATGATGCACGGCGCGAATTGGAAATCACGCACTGACGACCCGACGCGGTGGTCAGGATGACGCTGGCACTGTCGAAGTCGCCGAGTTCACCGATCTTTGGGTCCACCAGAACCGAAGCAGACGCAGACACCGTTGCAATTTCTTCGCCGAGCAGAAAACGCGCCATGTCAAAATCATGGATGGTCATGTCGCGGAAGATGCCGCCCGATACCTTGATATATTCCGCAGGCGGAGCACCCGGATCGCGGCTGGTGATTGTCACCATTTCGACCTTGCCGATACGGCCATCATTGATCGCCTTGCGGACAGCTGCAAAATGCGGATCAAAACGGCGATTAAAACCAAGCATGACCTTGCCGCCAGTTTCCTTGATGACGCAGAGGCAAGTCCGCACGCGCTCGATATTGAGATCAATCGGCTTTTCGCAGAAAACAGCCTTACCGGCGCGCGAAAAACGTTCAATCAGATCAGCATGTGTGTTGGTTGGCGTGCAGATCAGCACAGCGTCCACATCCGTCGACTTTTCAATCTCGTCGATTGTACGAACTTCCGCACTAGCCGCATCGGCAATTGCACGCGCTGCGTCCTGATTGGCATCAGCCACCGCAATCAGTTGAGCCCTCTTGTCGGAAGCGATTGCGCCCGCATGTACTTTTCCGATACGACCAGCGCCAAGCAGAGCAAGACGTGTAACCATTGCCTTCATTCTCCCAAAACGGCCAACGACGATTGACCGACAAAACAGATTCTCTATTCCGTTCTGCGCATTTCCTGATTATGTCACGGATGCAAAGCGCAATGGAATATTTATTCTATTTTGCTAGATTGTGATATATGGGATGTCAAGAGAACGTTTCTGAAAGGATGGCAATGGACCCCGAACAAGCTGTTGCAGCACAAGCCGATACTTCCGCCAGTGTGCCAGCCCCGACGAATGTCAAAGAATTTGAAGCGAGACTGCTCGAAGTGGCTGACCGATTGCCAAAACGTCTCAAACAATGCGCCGATTTTGTTGCTGCCAATCAGGACCGTATCGCTGTCTCGACGGTCGCGGAAATGGCAGAAGGTGCAGGCGTTCAAAGTTCGGCCTTCATGCGCTTTTGTCAGATATTGGGCTTTTCCGGCTTTTCGGAAATGCAGAAACTTTTTCGCGACTCCTATGCTGGCGGTTGGCCCGATTATTCCACGCGCCTTGAGCATTTACGCGAAACAGCAGCGGGCAGCGCCCCTGCCTTGTTGGCCGAATTCGCAGAAGCCGGACGCACATCGCTTGAAGGCCTTCTGAAGACGATTGAACCCGACGCGCTTGAAAAGGCCGTCAAACTGCTGGCGAATGCCGAAACCATCCATATTATTGGTGTTCGTCGCGCATTTCCGGTTGCGAGCTATCTGGCCTATGCGCTTGAAAAGATGCAGGTTCCGGCAATGCTTCACAGTACCGTTGGCAAGCTGGAAAACCAACACGCTATCCGCAAAGGCGATGTGCTGCTCGCGATTTCGTTCTCGCCCTACTCGCCAGAAACCATTGCCATGGCAGAAAACGCGAGTGAACGAGGCATAGACGTCGTTGCGATAACAGACACAATTGTCAGCCCAATGAGTAAATTTGCCAACCAGTCGCTACTTGTCTCTGAAGTTGATTTCGGTGCTTTCCGTTCTCTTTCCGCAACGCTGTGCCTTGCCATTACGCTTGCTGTCGCTGTCGGCACAGAGCAGCAGTCTTAATATTTAATCGGCATTCTATTTTTCGGTTGAAATGGAATAATAAATCCATTTTAATCAGAAATAGAATGGCTACTGCGTGTCGTGAGTCCCAGGCAGCCTTTCCGGGCTACCGCATCGGCCCAAAAATCGATTCAGATTTTTGGATAGCACGATGCGTAGATCAAAAGAGTTAGAGCGTCCTTTGTGCGTCCTTTCTGACGTGCGGCGCTCTGATAAAAGCATGCGCCGAGGGAGGACTTTAATGAAGCGGCTGGATTTGATTACGATTGGCCGATCTTCGGTAGATCTTTACGGTGCACAGGTTGGCGGCCTTCTCGAAGACATGTCATCCTTCAACAAATATGTCGGCGGCTCTCCTACCAATATTGCGACTGGCGCTGCGCGACTGGGCCTTAAATCGGCACTCATTACCCGCGTGGGTGATGAACATATGGGGCGCTTTCTGTTGCGCGAACTCGCACGTGAAGGCGTAGATACACGCGGCATCGTCACCGATCCACAGCGCCTGACAGCACTTGTCATTCTCGGTATTCGCGATCAGGAACATTTCCCGCTGATCTTCTACCGCGAAAACTGCGCTGACATGGCGCTTTGCGAAGACGATATCGATCCCGATTTCATCGCCGAGGCTGGTTGTGTGTTAGCTACCGGCACACATCTATCGCATCCGCGCACCGAAGCGGCTGTCATCAAGGCACTCAAGCTTGCCCGCGAAAATAATAGCCGTACCGTGCTTGATATCGATTATCGCCCCAACCTCTGGGGACTCTCCGGGCATGGCGATGGTGAGAACCGCTTTATCGAGTCCGCTTCTGTCACCATCAAACTGCAATCGACGCTGCATCTCTTTGATCTCATTGTCGGCACCGAAGAAGAATTTCACATTGCAGGCGGCTCTACCGATACTCTGGAAGCATTGAAAGCCGTCCGCAAAGTGACGCAGGCAGCGCTTGTCTGCAAACGCGGCTCACTCGGCGCTGTCGTCTTTGACGGCGAAATTCCCGACAATCTCGACAAGGGACAATCTGGACAGGGCTTTCCGATCGAAGTGTTCAACGTGCTTGGCGCAGGTGACGGCTTCATGTCTGGCCTGTTGCGCGGTTGGCTCAAGGGTGAAGATTGGCCAACCAGCCTGAAGTTCGCCAATGCATGCGGTGCCTTTGCAGTGTCGCGTCATGGCTGCACTCCTGCTTATCCAAGCTGGGAAGAGCTGCAATATTTCTTCAAGACCGGCATTCGCGACAAGGCGCTGCGCAAAGATCTGGCGCTTGAACAGGTACACTGGTCCACAAATCGTAATCGTGAATGGCCGCATATGCGCGTCTTCGCTTTTGACCACCGTATTCAGCTTGAAGAAATCGCACAGGAAACCGGCGCCACCGATGAAAAAATTGGTGAATTCAAGGAATTATGCCTGAATGCTGCATTAGAGGTTTCAGGCGGAGAAAATGGCTATGGCATTCTTTGCGATGGTCGTCTTGGACGCGATGCGCTTTACCGTGCTGCTGGCACTGGCCTGTGGATCGGACGCCCAACAGAGTGGCCCAGCTCACGCCCTTTGGAGCTTGAGCCTGAACTCGGCCCCGATTGCGGTGGCCTTGTTGAATGGCCCGTCGAAAACGTCGTGAAGGTTCTATGCTTCTATCACCCTGATGACAGCGCCTACGTAAAGGCACAACAGGAAGCCACCGTGAAGCGACTTTTCACGGCTGCTCGCCGCAACCGTCTCGAGTTTCTACTGGAAATCATTCCGTCCAAGGTCGCACCCATTGATGACTTGAGCACTGCCGCGGTCATTGAACGCTTTTATGAAATCGGTGTTTATCCAGACTGGTGGAAGCTCGAACCGCTGAAGACAAAGGAAGCTTGGAGCAACGCTTGCGACGCGATCACTCGCAACGACCCTTATACGCGCGGCATTGTGGTTCTGGGACTTGATGCCCCTGCTAGAGAACTTGAAGCAAGCCTTAAAGTCGCGGCAGGCTTTGATCTCGTTAAAGGTTTCGCCATTGGTCGCACCATTCTGGGTGACGTTGCCCGCCAATGGCTCGCAGGCAAGATGAGTGACGCCGACGCGGTTGCTGAAATGGCAAAACGTTATCGCGGTTTCTGCGATCTTTGGGATAGGCTGCGACAGAAATAAGCGCATCTCTGGCACAGGTGGAGGCCTGTCTTCTGAGTTTGCGAGAATGCGGATTTCCGCCGGGAGGAAAGATGAAGACCGTTCGACTGACAGCCGCACAGGCGCTTGTGCGCTATATTGCCAACCAGATGACTCCGGAGGGTGAACCTTTCATCGCTGGTGTCTGGGCTATTTTCGGCCATGGCAATGTGGCAGGGCTTGGCGAAGCGCTGCATGGTATCCGCGATAAGCTCGTTACATGGCGCGGCCATAATGAACAAACTATGGCGCACGCAGCCATTGCCTATACCAAACAGCTAGGCCGCAAACGCGCCTGCGCCGTAACATCGTCCATCGGCCCCGGTGCAACCAATATGGTGACGGCAGCAGCTCTCGCTCACGTCAATCGCCTGCCGGTTTTGTTTATTCCCGGCGATGTTTTCGCCAATCGCGGCCCTGATCCGGTTCTACAGCAGATCGAGGATTTCAACGACGGCACCATGACCGTCAATGACTGTTTCCGCCCAGTGAGCCGCTATTTTGATCGCATCACCCGTCCAGAACAGCTTCTGACCGCCCTGCCGCGTGCCTTCCGCACAATGACCGATCCTGCCGATTGCGGGCCTGTAACGCTGTCTTTCTGCCAGGACGTGCAGGCAGAAGCCTTTGACTGGCCGGAAGAGTTCTTCGCGCCAAAGGTTTGGCATTGGCGGCGACCGCCAGCCGATGAACACGAGCTGGCAACGGCAATTGCCGCAATCAAAGCTGCCAAGACCCCGGTTATCGTTGCAGGCGGCGGCGTACATTATTCAGGCGCCCATGAAGCGCTGAAAAGCTTTGCCGAAGCCCACAATATTCCGGTTATCGAAACACAGGCAGGCAAATCTGCTTTACCGTGGGATCATACGCTCAATTTCGGGCCGGTCGGCGTTACCGGTGCAGACAGTGCAAACGCAATTGCAGCAAGCGCCGATCTGGTCATTGGGGTGGGAACACGCTTTCAGGATTTCACCACCGGCTCTTGGGCATTGTTCAAACATCCGGGCCGAAAGCTGCTCTCGGTCAATGTTCAGCCATATGATAGCAGCAAGAATGCCGCAATTTCGCTCGTTGCAGACGCAAAAATTGCGCTTATAACGCTCTCTGATGGCCTTAAAGACTATAAACGCAGCACTCTCGACAACACGCTCAAAGCGCATTGGTTTGAAGCAGCGGATCGTTTCACTGCAGCTCCCGGTGATGCCAATCAGCTTCCCACCGACATGCAGGTGATCGGCGCAGTTCAGCGCCAATCAAAAGAAAACACCGTCGTCATGTGCGCGGCTGGCACCATGCCGGGTGAATTGCACCAGCTCTGGAAAGCCGGACGCCCCATGTCCTATCACATGGAATATGGCTTTTCCTGCATGGGCTATGAGATCGCGGGTGGCCTTGGCATCAAGATGGCTGAACCGGACCGCGACGTGATCGTGATGATAGGCGATGGCTCTTACATGATGGCCAATTCCGAGCTTGCCACCTCAGTGACGATGGGCATCAAAATCACCGTCGTCCTCACCGATAATCGCGGCTATGGCTGCATCAACCGGTTGCAGATGACAACGGGCGGCGCTGAATTTAACAACCTCCTCGACCACACAACCCATGTGAACCCATCCAATATCGACTTCGCAGCCCATGCGAATGCGATGGGTGCGGATAGCAAAAAGGTTGGCTCAGTCCGCGAGCTCGAAGATGCACTTGCCGAGGCTCGCAACAGTCCGCGCACGACCGTGATCGTCATCGATACCGATCCTTATCCAACGCCTGAAACTGGCGGCTGGTGGTGGGATGTGGCAGTGCCAGAAGTATCGGAACGCAAAGAAGTGCGTGCCGCACGCGAAAACTATGAAGCCCAGATCAAAGAAAGAAACTGACCGATGATCCTCTATGGCACCAACCCGATTGCCTGGTCGAACGATGATGATCGCAGCCTAGGCGCGCATATAAGCCTTGATCAATGCCTAGACGAGGCTTCAAAAATCGGCTTTGACGGAATAGAAAAAGGTCATAAATTTCCGCAGGTAGCACGCGAACTTAAAGCAGTACTCGAACCACGCAATCTGCACTTCGTATCTGGCTGGCATTCACTCAATCTGTTGACCTGTTCGGTCGAAGACGAGAAGGCTGCTATGCAACCAGCGCTTGATCTTCTGAAGGCAATGGGCTGCAAAGTCATCATTGTTTGCGAAACGTCGAACGCCATTCATGGCGATGACGATAAGCCGCTTTCTGAGCGTCCCGTTCTGGAAGAAGCCCGCTGGGAGGCTTTTGGCGCAGGCGTTGAAGCACTAGCCGAATATGCCTCAGCACAAGGTATCGCACTCGTCTACCATCATCACATGGGCACGATTGTTCAAAGCGAAGACGAGATCGATCTTCTCATGAAGCATACCGGGCCTCACGCCAAGCTACTGCTCGACACAGGCCATTGCCTGTTTGGCGGCGGCAATCCGGAACGCGTTGCGAAGAACCATATGGGCCGCGTTCGTCACATCCATGCGAAGAATGTGCGCCCGGCGATTGCGACGGAAGTACGCGATCAAAGCCTGTCTTTCCTCGAAGGTGTGCGTCGCGGTGTTTTCACTGTTCCAGGTGATCACGAAGGCGGTGTCGACTTTGTGCCGGTGCTCAAGGTTGCTGCTGAACATGGATATCAGGGCTGGCTGGTCATCGAAGCGGAGCAGGATCCAGATGTCCGCAATCCATTTGAATATCAGTCGCTGGGGCTGAAGTCTTTGAAGGCGTTCGCGCACGAAGCAGGGCTCGATAAAGGAGACTGAGCAATGGCTAATCTGTTACGCAAACCCGATGGCAAGCACGGCAAGGTGCACGACATCACGCCGGAAAGCGCCAACTGGGGCTTTGTCGGCTTTGGCCTCTATCGTCTAAAAGCTGGTGAAACCGCAACCGAGAAAACCGGTGACCGGGAAGTCATTCTGGTGCTGGTCGAAGGCAAGGCAAAGCTCAAAGCCTCCGGTGAGGATTTCGGCGAAATGGGCGAACGGATGAGCGTGTTTGAGAAACTCGCCCCGCATTGCCTCTATGTGCCAGCTGAGAGCGCTTGGGATGCTGTTGCGACAACGGATTGCGTGCTTGCTGTTTGCACAGCACCCGGCAAACCGGGCCGCAAGGCGCAGAAGCTTGGACCGGAAGGCCTGACATTCGATACGCGCGGTCAAGGCGCTAACACCCGCAACATCTTCAACATTGCTATGGAAGGTCGCGATGTGGCCGACAGCCTGCTGGTGACGGAAGTTTTCACGCCGCAGGGTAACTGGTCATCCTATCCGCCGCATCGGCATGATGAAGATAATTTCCCCGATATGACCTATCTGGAAGAAACCTATTATCATCGCCTCAACCCATCACAGGGCTATGGCATTCAGCGGGTCTTCACCGAAGATGGCAGTCTCGATGAAACCATGGCCGTTTCTGACGGGGATGTCGTTCTCGTGCCAAAGGGACATCACCCTTGCGGCGTGCCTTATGGATACGAGATGTATTACCTCAACGTCATGGCTGGTCCCATCCGCAAATGGCGGTTCAAGAACCACCCGGATCATGATTGGATTTATAAACGCGACAACCCATCCGCATAAAAAATGCCTCGCATATGCAGGGCTAGCGGGGGCGGCTGCGCGTCCGCGATTTTCTGCGCAACTCATAGACATTCATCTGAGTTAAGCGGGTCATCCATCTTGAGAAAGTTATGGACAGGATGCGTTCGCCTGTATTTTAAACAGTGCTAAATCTTCATGGCGCTTTCAGCAAGGTCCTATAAATTAGCGTTGCTGAGTCTATTTGGGGGCTAGCATGGGGATATCCCGAGGGGCACGTTATGAAAATTATGACTTCGATGCTGTTGGCGGCAGGCGTTTTGTTGTCCACTGCTTACGGTGCTGGTGCACAGACGGTGGGCGATTGGGTGCTTGGAAATTACAAAAATGCTGGTTACTGGTTTCCGGGCGTTATTGAAAAGTTGCAGGGTGATAAAATTACTGTTCGTTATGACGATGGCGATCGTGAGAGTGTCAGCATTAGCGCGGTTCGTCCTTATGACTGGAAAATTGGCACGAAAGTCGAGTGCAACTATAAAGGTGCAGGCGATTGGTATCGTGGCACGATTTCATCTTTAGCCGGCGAGAAAATTGGCATCGCTTATGATGACGGTGATAAAGAAACCACAAAAACGGGCCGCTGCCGGACTAAATAGTTTGCACGGAAGCGGCAATTTTCAAGCTGAAATTGCTATTCTATAGATGACCGGGTCCTGCAAACGCAGGGCCTTTTCATTTACAGCTTTGCAACCTTTTTCAGATCATCGATTGCACCGGGCGCAGCTACAAACACCTTGTTGCCCTTGGTCAGTTGCTCACCTTCCGTTGGAAATGGATGCGCATAGCCGCCCGCTTCCTTGACGAGGCAGAAACCGGCCATGCAATCCCATGCGTGCATGTAAGGCTCATAATAGCCAACCAGACGACCGGCCGCGACATAAGCAATCATAAGCGCGCCTGAGCCGTTGCGGATGAATGTGCCACCCGCTTCAAGCAGGTCTTCTACAATTTTTGCAACCACTTGCGGCGTGACATAATTATTCGCGCCGATGCCTGTCACCGAGTTGCGAATGTTGCGGGACGGGTCAAGTGTCAGTTTCTTGCCATTAAGCGTTGCACCCTGCCCCTTAGCCGATGCGTAAAGCTCATCAAAGCAAGGTGCCTGAATAACACCGATGACTGGCTCGCCATCCTTGAGAACCGCAATGGAAACACACCAGTTCGGCATTCCATTGACGAACGGGCTGGTGCCATCGATCGGATCGACCACCCATGTAAAGCCTGAGCTACCTGCATTCAGCCCATATTCTTCACCCAGAAAGCCATCGTCGCTGAAAGCTGCCGAAACGCGCTCGTTAATCAGCTGCTCGACATTGCGGTCAGCAATGGACACCACATCCTGCGGATCGCGCTTGATTTCAATCACAAGCGTCTCGCGGCGATT
>Ga0308157_10002333_pt1 | contig 31756 bp, 22 predicted proteins | sample PhyBR1_FD_201035 | JGI IMG/M metagenome (GOLD analysis project Ga0308157, IMG submission 201035) | Phyllosphere microbial communities from UC Gill Tract Community Farm, Albany, California, United States - DLSLB.R1 | ecosystem: Host-associated > Plants > Phyllosphere > Unclassified | place: USA...
GCCGCGTCCTGTTCCATCCTGTCGAAGATCAGGGTCAGCATCGCGCCGATGGCGATGGGCCCGAGAAGCATCACGATGTCCCTGTCATCGCTGAACATGTACCAGCTGAACGCCGCGGCCAGGATGGTCACCCCGCCGGCCAGATACCCGGCCAATCCGTGCAGCGTCCGGCGGCACAGGAAGAACAAGCCAAAGGAGCACCAGGCGAAACTCGGAGCGAGGAGCACCAGGATCGAGGAAGTCGCTACCAGCACGATGACCCAGGGAGCCTGCCTGTGCTTCCTGTTAACGAGGAATGCGGTGACCAGGTATAGCGCGCAGACCACGCCAGCGAGCACCATGATCCAGAGATTCTCCACCGGGTCATGGCGCAGGACGTAGCGGATGAGCGCGGTGAGCATGAGCACGGCAAAGCCGACATGCACCAGGGTGTCGATGTTGGCCCGTGGCGCAAGCATGAATTTAGGGGGAGCGGTAGCGGTAGAAATGGCAAGACCTTTGTCGTGATGTTGATGCTTTCCCCATGGTAGAACCTGGGACAGGTTTTGTGCTCCGCCTTCTGGATGGTTTTCATCGCCTATCGGACGATGTCCATGACAGTGGTGGTGCCGGATGATGGGAGGAAGAAAATTTTCCGGACTACTGGAGATCCCCAGCAAGGAGTGTTCATGAACAAGTTCCAGGATCCGTCAACTGCCGCGGAGACCAAGACAACGGGGCTTGGAAGAAGGGCCTTGGGCATTGGAGCACTGTCGCTTGCGGGCCTGGCTGTTCTCGCCGGGTGCTCCATGGCAGCGCCCGAAGCGGAACCCGTGGCTACTCCGGCACCGTCCAGCGCCGGATCCGCAGCGCCAGAAAACACTGCACCGGAAACGAGTCTCTCCGCCGAGGAACAGGAAGAACTGGACCAGCGGCTGATCCGCGCGGCCAAGGGCAATGACGTGGAATTGGTGCGGGAGCTGATTTCCGCGGGAGGGGACGTCAATGCCAAGGATGATCTTGAGGATTCGGCCTTTCTCTATGCCGGGGCTGAGGGGTTCAACGAGATCCTGGAGCTAACCCTGGAGAACGGAGCGGACGTCAAGAGCCTGAACCGCTATGGCGGGACGGCGCTCATCCCGGCCAGCGAGCACGGGCACGTGGAAACGGTGAAGATGCTCATCGAGGCGGGAGTCCCGGTGGACCACGTCAATGATCCGGGCTGGACCGCGATGCAGGAAGCGGTGCTGCTCAACGACGGGGGAAAGGACCAGCAAGAAGTCGTCCGGCTGCTGCTGGAGGCCGATGCGGACCCGAACATCACGGACCGGCAGGGCCGCACCGCGTTGGAGAACGCGAGGCGCCTCGGCTTCGAAGAGCTGGCGGAGGTCATCGAATCCCACGGGTAGATCCGGCCGGTGGCCGCGTTACCAACCATTCATTCCACGTTTCCTAACGAGTATGGCAGTCTCGTAATTAGTGGTCACTTTCCGGTGTTTGAGTAATGGTGTTCTCGAATTCGAGGGCACTCGACACTCGCAACGCTAGGAAAGGTCCGCCTCATGCGCCACCCTGCACTCGTCCCCGTGGGCTTGTTCGGCCTCGCCGCCTTGGCTCTCACGGGCTGCCAAGCATCGGCCACCGCGGCCGATGCGCCGATCAAGATCGCCACCCTGCCCGTCTCGGATGATCCCACGGCAGTGAATCCCAATGAAGCCCTCGTGGAATTGCTCGAAGCCGAGACCGGCCGCGAGGTCGAGGTCACCGACGTTCCCGACTACCTCAGCGTGGTGGAAGCCATCCGCGCAGACCATGTGGACATGGGGATCATGAGCGGGTTCCCCTCGGCGCTGGCCCTGAATACCGGAGAAGTCGATTCCCTGCTGGCCTGGAAGGGCACCGATGAGCCGGTCTCCACCTGCGTGGTGCTCGACGGCTCGCCAGCCAAGACGCTGGAGGACTTCCGCGGCAAGACCATCGCCTTCGCGGACCAGGCCTCGAGCTCGGGCTACTTCATGCCGGTCTACATGCTGCACCAGGCCGGGCTGGAGCAGGGCAAGGACTATGAAGCCATCTTCGCCGGCGGCCACCAGGGAAGCTTCGCTGCCCTGGAGCAGGGACAGGTGGACGCGGCCTGCACCGCCAACGTGCTCACCGAAATGGGAGCACCGATGTTCCCCTTGGCCGAGGGCGAATGGCGCGGCATCGGCCAAAGCCCCTCGATGGAGATCATGGGCAGCGTGCTGGCCCGCCAATCTCTGGATGAGGAAACCCGGGCCACGCTGCAAGAAGCCCTGCCGAAGATTTTCTCCGAGAAGAACAAGGAGGCCTTGGCCGGATACTCGTCCTTCATCGGCCTCGAGGTGGAAGTCGCCCCGGATCCCAGCGCCTATGCCTCCTTTGCCGACATCGCCGAGGTGGCAGGCGTTGAACTGGAGGACCTGAAATGAGTCCGGCCGCCAAAGCTGAAGCCCCCGCCCAGCCCGAGCAGCTGATGAGCACCGCCGAGCTGCGCCAGGCGCTGCCGCTGGCCACCGTGCGCGGCCTGGAAGTCTGCTATGACCCGAAGAAGCCGGTGCCCGTGCTGGACGGCGTGGACCTGGACTTGTTCCCGGGAGAGATGGTCTCCTTGCTGGGCGCCTCGGGCTCCGGCAAGTCCACGCTGATGAAAACCCTGACGGGGTTTGCCCCGGCGACTGCCGGCACGGTCCGGGTAGCCGGCCATGACCTGCGCAACCTCCAGCGCGGCGAGCTGCGCCAGCTGCGTTCTGAGGTGGGGCAGGTCTTCCAGCAGTTCAACCTGATTCCGCGCTTGAGCGTGCTCTCCAATGTCCTCACCGGTGCCCTGCACCAGGCCGGGCCCATCAACCTCGTGGGCGGCTTCTCCAGCGCCCACCGCAAATACGCCATGGAATTGCTGGAGCGGGTGGGCATCGCGCACAAGGCCAAGGATCCGGTCCGTTCGCTCAGCGGCGGGCAGCAGCAGCGCGTGGCCATCGCCCGGGCGCTGATGCAACGCCCCCGGTTGATCCTGGCCGATGAGCCGGTAGCCTCGCTGGATCCAAAGCTGGCCGACTCGGTGCTGCAGCTGCTGCGGGACATCGCCGTGCAGGACGGCATCCCGGTGCTGGTCAGCCTGCATGTGCTTCCGCTGGCCCTGTCCCACAGCGACCGCATCGTAGGGCTGCGGCAGGGCAAGATGCTGTTTTCCGCCAAGAGCGGCGAGCTCGATGAGCAGTCGCTGAAGGGGATCTACGAGGAGGATGGCAACGATGTCCACTGACACCACCACCGCTTCCCCGGCACGCCAAGAGCTGCCGGCCGCCGAGCGGATCCGCCTGGAGCGCGCCTTTTCCCTCCCGCGTGGCCGCTTCCTGCTGGGACTGCCCATCGCAGCGCTCATCCTATTGTGGTCCGCCGGCGGAGTCGGCTTCGATTTCATCAAGCTCGGCCAGGGAACACTGAATATGGGCGAATTCCTCGCCCGGCTCTTCCCGCCGGACTTCTCGAAGATCTCCACCATCCTGGAACTGCTGCTCGAGACCCTGCAAATGGCCATCGTCGGCACCGTGCTGGGCGTTGTGCTCTCGCTGCTGGTCGCCTTCGGGGCGGCCTCCACCATCGCCCCGCCGTGGCTGTACTACCCCTCGCGCTGGATCATGAACGTGATCCGCGCCGTGCCGGACCTGGTCTTCGCCTTGATGTTCGTCTCCGCCGTGGGACTGGGGCCCTTCGCCGGCATCCTGGCCATGACCCTCGGCTCGCTGGGCTCCATCGGCAAGATCTTCGCCGAGGCCATGGAATCGGTGGACAAGGGGCCGGTGACCGCCATGCAGGCCGTCGGCGCTTCCAAGAGGCAGATCATCCACTACGGGATCCTGCCTCAGGCCGCCCCGCTGCTGGTCTCCTATACGCTGCTGCTCTTCGAGGGCAATGTGCGCGGCGCAACCATCCTGGGGCTGGTCGGTGCCGGAGGCATCGGCCTGGAGCTGACCACCGCCATGCGCATGTACGACTACGGCCACCTGTCGGCCATCATCATCTGCATCATCGTGCTCGTCACGATCATCGACCAGGGCAGCGCCCTGATAAGAAGGAGAATCACATGAGTGCACCAGCCATCGAACTCGAGCTCAGCGCACCGGTCAACCTGCGGGACCTGGGCGGAATCCGGATAGCCGGGGGCACGCTCCGCCCGCAGCTGGTGATCCGCACCGATGACATCGCCTACGCCACCCGCGAAGTCGCACAGCAACTGGTGGGCTCAGGATTGGCCGCGGTTATCGATCTGCGCTCGCCGGCAGAAGTCGCCACCACCGGGCGAGGACCGCTGGCCGAGTTCCCAGTGGCCTATCACAACCTGCCGCTGATCAGCGATGTCTCGCGGTCGACACCGAAGGGCGCGGAAGGGTTCACCCATGAGGCCATGGGCCGGATGTACCTCCAGATGGTGGAGAACTCCGCGGCGCAGCTGGTCACGGCATTGAACATCATTGCCTATTCGCCGGGGACCACAGCCTTCCATTGCGCTGCGGGACGTGACCGCACCGGCGTGCTGGCGGCCATGCTGCTGCTCGCGCTGGGCGCCAGCGACGAGGCCATCGTGGCGGACTACGCGCTGACCGGGAAGAACATGCGCGCCATCATGCAACGCAACCGGCCGGTAATGGGCGCGATGTGGCGGGCCCTGGGCATGGACTTCTCCAAGATCGACACCTCGCAGCTGCTCACCGGGCCCATGGACGTGGCCATGGAAATGATGCTCGGAGAACTGCGGGCGCGCCATGGAGATCCGCTGGCTCCGCTGCGCGCCGCTGGTCTGAGCGAGGACACCATCCAGCGCCTGTCCGAGCGCGCAGTGCAACGGTGAGCGCTTTGGCCGTCGAGCAGGCTCCGGTGCGCCGGCGTCCGGGACGCCCGCGGCGCGAGGAGCTGGAGCAGAAGGTACTGGACGCAGCGCTAGAATTGATCGATACGGAGCAGGAGATCACGATATCCAAGCTGGTGGAGCTCAGCGGAGTCAGCCGTGCTGCGCTCTATCGCAGGTGGCCGTCGCTGACCTTGCTGATAGCTTCGGCGCTGAACACCGGACGAGTCGTGCCTCCGGCCATTTGCGTCGACGGGGATTTACGAAGGAACATCTTCGAGGCGCTCTTTGGCCACGGAGCGGAACAGGCAGTGGAGATGTACTCGGAATCCCGATTCAGGCAGCGCATCCGCCTGGTGATGGCTGACCGCGAGCTCCAGCGCGCTTATTGGCAATCGCATGTGAAGATGCGCAGGGTGCCGATTGAAGATGCGCTGCGGGCGGGGATAGAAAAAGGGATATTGCACAGCGACCTGGATGTCGAGGCCTGCTTCGACACCTTGGCAGGAGCAGCGTACTACCAGCTGGTGGTGCGCGGCGAGAGTTTCCGCTTGCCGGAAACCCGCGCCAGGCTTGAAAAGGCCTTTGACACGGTTTGGCGGGGAATGGCCGCTTTCCCTTCCCGATAGATTCGCTTTGGAAGTGGAATGCCTCCCGGAAGATGGGGTCTTCCGGGAGGCATCCCGCTTACCTGCGGCTCACGCCGCGCGTAGGAGCAAAGCAAGTGATTTACAGCGGGGTGACGTAGGCGCCAGCGATGCCGCCGTCCACCAAGAACTGGCTCGCGGTGATGAAGGAAGAATCATCGGAGGCAAGGAAGGCTACCGAGGCCGCCAGTTCATCCGGTTCTGCGAAGCGGCCAAGCGGTACATGCACCAAGCGGCGCGCGGCGCGCTCCGGGTCCTTGGCGAAGAGCTCTTTGAGCAGCGGGGTGTTCACCGGGCCGGGGCAAAGTGCATTGACCCGGATGCCCTGCCGGGCGAACTCGACTCCGAGTTCGCGGCTCATGGACAGCACCCCGCCCTTGGAAGCCGAGTAGCTGATCTGGCTTGTTGCCGCACCCATGACAGCGACGAAGGAAGCGGTGTTGATGATGGAGCCCCGGCCCTGTTCCTGCATGTAAGGCAGCACGTGCTTGCAGCAGTAGTACACGCTGGTCAGATTGACCTCCTGGACCTTGCGCCAGGCGTCGATGCCGGTATCCAGGATGGAGGCGTCGTCTGCCGGGGAAATCCCCGCGTTGTTGAATGCGATATCCACCGAGCCGTAGGTCGCCTTGGCGGTGGCGAACAGGTTCTTGACGTCTTCCTCATTGGTGACATCGGTGCGGACGAAAAGCCCGCCGACTTCCGCGGCGGCTTTCTGGCCGATTTCCTCGGCGCAGATATCGCCAATGACCACCTTGGCGCCCTCATGGGCCAAGCGCTTGGCCGTAGCCAGGCCGATGCCGGAGGCTCCGCCGGTAATAGTGGCGACTCGTCCGGCAAGCCGATTGGTGACCAAGCCGTTGTATGGGGCAGTTTCGCTCATCTGATGGTTCTCCTTGCTAGTGATTTGTTTTAGTTGGATGATGCTTTGCGGTAAATCAGCTTTCGGTGTCAATGAAGACGTTCTTGACTTCGCTGAAGGCTTCGAGGGCATCTGGTCCCAGCTCGCGGCCGAGTCCGGATTTCTTGTAGCCGCCGAAAGGAGTGGAATAGCGCACCGAGGAATGGGAGTTCACCGACAGGTTCCCGGCCTCGACCCCGCGGGCTACGCGCAGGGCGCGGCCCACATCCCGGGTCCAGATGGATCCGGAGAGCCCGTATTCCGAGTCATTGGCAATGCGGATGGCATCGGCCTCGTCCTCGAATGGGATCACCGCGACGATCGGGCCGAAAATCTCTTCGCGCAGGATCCGGTCCTGCGGATCTTCGGGAACCACGACCGTAGGCGGGAACCAGTAGCCCTCGCCCTGCGGGATCTCGCCCTGGTAGGCGATATCATTGCGGGGATTGCCTTGCTCATCGAGCAGGAAGGAGGACACCGTCTGCAATTGCTTGGCGGAGACCAAAGGGCCCATCACCGTAGCTTCGTCGCTCGGATCCCCGACGGTTACCGCCGCGACGGCCTGGGTGAATCGCTCCATGAACGCATCCAGAACGCTGCGCTGCACCAGGATCCGGGACCGCGCGCAGCAGTCCTGTCCGGCATTGTCGAAGACACCGCCCGGTGCCTGGGCGGCTGCCTTGTCGAGGTCGGCATCGGCGAAGATGATATTGGCGCTCTTGCCGCCCAGCTCCAAGGTGACCCGCTTCAGCTGGTCGGCGCATCCGCGCATGATGCCCTGGCCCACTTGGGTGGAGCCGGTGAAAACCACCTTGCGGACGTCGGGATGGGTGACAAAGCGCTCGCCGACTACCGAGCCTTTGCCCGGGATGACGGTGAAGACCCCCTCGGGGATACCGGCCTCGCGGGCCAACTCGCCTAGGCGGATGGCGGTCAACGGCGTCAGCTCCGCTGGCTTGAGCACGACAGTATTGCCCGCGGCCAGTGCCGGGGCGAACCCCCACCCCGCAATCGGCATAGGGAAATTCCATGGCACGATGATCCCAACGACACCCAGGGGTTCGTGGAAGGTCACGTCCACTCCGCCTGCGACGGGAATCTGCTTGCCGAAGTTCCGTTCCGGGGCTGCGGCGTAGTAGTTCAGCACATCCCTGACGTTTCCGGCCTCCCAGCGGGCATTTCCGATGGTGTGCCCGGCATTGAGCACTTCCAGCTGGGCCAGATTCTCCAGGTCGCGGTCTACTGCGGCCGCGAACCTGCGCAGCAACGCGGCGCGCTCAACTGGAGCGACCTGGCTCCAGGCGGGAAAAGCCTCGGAGGCTCGGGCAATTGCGGCATCCGCCTGCGCAGTATCAGCCAGCGCGACGTCCTGGACTGCTTGCCCAGTCGCCGGGTTGATCACGGTAAAGGTGTCTTTCAATGCGGTATCAGTGCTCATAGTGCTTCCTGTGGTGTCGAGATAGATTTGCTGGTGGCGTAGTCATGCGCCGCCTGGACGAAAGCCTGCATGAGCCGGATATCCTCCAAGTTCTCTTCCGGATGGAATTGCGTGCCCAGAACCCAGCCTGGAGCCTGCGGCATTTCAACGATTTCCACCGTCCCGTCACTGGCACGCGCGGTAACCTCCAGGCCTTTGGCCACGTCCTGCAAGGACTGGTGGTGGTAGCACGGAGCACTGGCCTGGTTGCCCAGGATCTGCTCCGCCAGCGAGCCATGCGAGGTGGTGAAATCCACCGTGCCGAAGACGCCGGGAGCTGGCTGGTACTTTTCGGCAGCATCCGGAAGCACATCGGGCAGATGCTGGTTGAGGGTTCCGCCCTGCTGCACGTTGAGCACCTGGGCGCCACGGCAGATGGCGAACAGCGGAACGGCCCGTTCCAGCGCGGCAGCGGCCAAGGCCATGTCGTGCAGGTCCCGCTCTGGCTGTGCCGTCGTGCGCGGGTGCGGCTGCTGTCCGTAGTTGGCAGGATCCACATCCACGCCGCCGATGACTATCAGCCCATCCAGGACGTCCAAGACCGAGGTGTCGGTGCCAACCGGCGGCAGGAGCATGGGCGTACCTCCGGCTGCAACCACTGACTTGATGTATTTGCCCGGGACAATGGCCGCGGTACTCTCCCAGACACCCCATCTGGCTTCCTGCCAGTAGGTGCTCAGCCCGATGCGCGGCCTGCGCTGTGCTGCTGGGTCCGATGGATAGTTCACTTGTAGTTGTCCTTCGTGGTCAGTGGCGTTCGAAACCGCGGGAGACTTCCCAATCGGTGACCGCCGCGTTGAACTGCTCGATTTCCACGTCCGCGTAGCGGGTGTAGTGCTCCACTACTTCCTTGCCGAAGATTTCCATGGCGATTTCCGAGTTCGCGAAGAGCTCTCGGGCCTCGGCCATGGTTTGGGGCACATGCTGGGCTCCGGAGTCGTAGGCGCTTCCGGTGACCATCTCGGGCAGCTCCAGCTTGTTCTCGATGCCATAGAGACCGGCCGCCAGCATGGCGGCCATGGCCAGATATGGGTTGGCATCTGCTCCGGGCAGGCGGTTCTCCATGCGTGCGCTGTAGCCCTTGCCTACCAGCCGGACTGCACAACTGCGGTTGTCCAGACCCCAGACAACGGCGGTAGGCGCGAAAGATCCCTTGGCGAAACGCTTGTAGGAGTTGATATTCGGGGCGTAGAACAGGGTGAACTCCCGCATGGTGGCCAAGACACCGGCGATGAAGTGGTTGTACATCTCCGTGCGTTCTCCGCGCGCTTCGTCCCAGAAGGCCAGCGAGCCATCAAGCTTGCGCAGCGACATATGGATGTGGCAGCTGGAACCTTCGCGCTGGTTGGGCTTGGCCATGAACGTGATGGATTGCCCGCGCTGCGAGGCCATGTGCTTGGCCGAGAGCTTGTAGAAGGTGTGGTTATCGCCAGTGGTGACCACGTCGTCGTATTTGAAAGCGATCTCGTGCTGCCCGAAGTTGCACTCGCCCTTGGCCGATTCGACAATCATGCCCGATTCGTACATGGCATTGCGGATATCGCGCAGCAACGGCTCGACGCGCATCGAACCCAGAATCGAGTAATCGACGTTGTGCTGGTTGGCAGGGGTGAGGTTCCGGTAGCCGCGCTGCTGCGCATCTTCGTAGGAGTCGTTGAAGATCAAGAATTCCAGTTCCGTACCTGCCATGGCGCGCAAGCCCAGCGCAGCGGCTTTCTCCTGCTGCGCCTTGAGCAGGGACCGCGGGGCCACTGGAACCGGCCGTCCGTCCGTGGTAGCCAAGTCGGTCTGGATCAGTGCCGTGCGTTCCAAGTACGGGACTGGGCGGATGGTGTCGTAATCCAGCACGAACTCCATGTCGCCGTAGCCGGTGTCCCAGCTGGTCAGCGAGTAGCCTTCCACGGTGTTCATCTCAGTATCCACTGCCAGCAGGTAGTTGCAGGCTTCGGTGCCGTGGTTCAGCACGGTGTCCAGGAAGAACTGCGCGTGGACGATTTTTCCCTGGAGCCGGCCCTGCATGTCGGTGAAGGCGAGGATGACCGAATCATAGACTCCGGTGCGGATGCCCTCGGTCAGCTGTTCAACGCTTAGCATGCGTTCGTTCTTGGCGGCCTTGACGAGTTCTTGGATGTCTTGCATGGAGAATGTTCCTTCGATTGTCGGGGTGTGGTTCTGTGGCCTGGGTCCGGTTTACTTCAGGGCATTTTCTTCGGACTCCAGGATGGCGAATTCTTCTTCGGGCGCGCTGGCAACTAGGCGGTGACGGCTATAGAACCAGAAGTACGCGAGTGCCAGGACGAAGACTCCTGCGGTGATTCCTGCGGCGAGGATGTCCACGACGAATGTTGCGATGAGGGCAATGACAGCAAGCACCAGCGCAATGGACGTGGTGACGATGCCGCCCGGGGTGCGATACCCGCGGGGCAGGTCGGGTTCCTTGATCCGCAGGACAATGTGGCTCAGATTCAGCAGAACGTAGGAGACGGTGGCTCCGAAGACCGCGATATTGATCAGCTGGTCACCATTGCGGATGACTGCTGCCAGGATGAATCCGATGGTGCCTGGAACCAGCAGGGCCACCCACGGAGTATGGCGGGATCCGGTCAGCGAGAGGACCCGGGGCAAGTAGCCGGCACGGGACAAGGCGAACAGCTGCCGGGAGTAGGCATAGACAATCGAGAAGAAGCTGGCCACCAACCCTGCCAGGCCCGCGTAATTCACGAAGTTCGCCAGAGCCGAATTCTGTCCGTAGGCTTCGCGCAGCGCTTCGGGAAGAGGGGAACCGGAGACGCTCATGGCTTCGGCGCCCGCGACGCCTGGCACCAGGATGAGCATGGCAGCACCGGAGAAGACCAGGAAGATGACTGCGATAATGATGCCCTTGGGCATATCGCGTTTCGGGTCTTGCGATTCCTCGGCGGCCAGTGGGACACCCTCTACTGCGAGGAAGAACCAGATGCCGAAGACCAGCGCGGCGAGGGTTCCGGAAATGCCGAACGGCATGAAGGCTGAGGAACCGGCCGAACCGTCTGGCACGATGTCGAAGAGGTTGCTTGGCTCAAAGTGCGGTATCAGGCCAAAGACGGTGACAACCAGCGCCACAATGGCGATAGCGGTGATGCCGAACATCAGCTTGAGTGCTTCGCCTACGCCCCACATGTGGATGCCGATGAAAACAATGTAGGTGACCAGGTAGACGGGCCACGAATTGGTCATCCCGAACAGGCCGAGGGCCTCGATGTAGCCGCCGATGAAGGTGGCGATAGCGGCAGGGGCCACGGCGTACTCGATAAGCACTGCCATGCCGGTGGCGAAACCGCCCAGCGGTCCCATGGCCCTGCGGGCGAATCCGTAGCCCGCACCAGCTGTGGGCAGCGTCGAGGACATTTCTGCCAGGCCGAACACCATGCACGTGTACATGATGCCCATCAGCACGAAGGCAATGAGCAGTCCGCCCCAGCCGCCAGCGGCCAAGCCGAGATTCCAGCCTGAAAAATCACCGGAAATGACGTAGGCAATACCCAAGCCGGCAAGCAGGATCCAACCTGCGGCGCCTTTCTTGAGCTGCCTATGTCGTAGATAGTCTTTGTCGACCGATGCGTAGTCGATGTGTGAATTCTTGGTCATGTGAGCTTCCTCGGTCCATGAGTCCTGAATCTAATGGACTGAAATCAGTCCTTTGCATGCGCTCAACTGTGGCAGGGGTCACGGAGCAAAGTCAATAGGTTAGTTTGAAAATTGAGCTGGTAAGAGAAAATGAAAGGTGTTTTCTTGAACCAAATTGTGTGCCATTCTTAGATCATGGCCGAAACTAAACCATTGGATTCCCGGGATGGGATGAGGTTCCTTGGACAGGTGCGCCGGGGAAATGTCTTCGAGGAAACTCTTGGGCAACTACTGCGTGCCATGAGGCTTGGTGTCTTCCCTCCCGGCGAAAAATTACCCGCGGAGAGGGAACTTGCCGAAGCCCTGGGGGTTTCGCGAGCTACATTGCGCGACTCTTTGGCAGAACTGCAGAGTGCGGGTTACCTACAGGTGCAACGCGGTCGCTATGGTGGAACAGTTGTTGCGGCTCATCCGAACTCACATGAGAATCCATTGGATGATTCAGATCGAGCACGCATTGAAGATGTACTGGCGTTCAGATCGGTCGTCGAACCTGCAGCCGCAGAATTGGCCGCAGGAGCTCCGCTCACTGCAACCCAGCGAAATAATCTGATGCTGGCGCACGAAGCCGTCAATTCGGCTGATGCATCGAACTACCGACCTCTTGATGCACGGCTCCATGTCATGATTGCAGATTTGTCAGCTTCGAGCATGCTGGCAAAATCTGTCGCCGAAGCTCGTGATGCAACCAGCGAGCTGCTGGACCGGATTCCGTTCCTGAAGCCGAATATCGAGCACTCGAGCCAACAGCATGAGGGCATCTTGAATGCCATTCTTCGTGGTGACGGTGCTGGCGCGAAAAAGCTCATGCAAGAGCATCTTGATGGAACTGCAACACTGCTGCGTGGGTTCCTGGATTAGTCGTAGTTGGGGCGCGGAAACTACGAAGTTCTAGATTCTCTCATTCGAGTCTTACTCGGGATCCGTGATCGTTCAGCGTAGTGTGCCGTTCCACGAATTGAATTGCCGAAACTTCGATGAAATGGATTGAGGCACTGCTGGCACATGCAGAGCTGTTCTGCTGGATTTTCCACACCTGAACGCGAGCGATGTTCACGGAGAACGCAGGAACTCCTGCTCCTTCAATTCACCCGTCGTAAACTTTGAACGCCTTATTGATGGCCCATATAACAAAATTTATGCCAAACCAGACTTGTGGCGGCGTTCCGGAGGGCTCAAAGTCCAAGGAGCAGGAAGCCTTAGCTCTGATGCTCCGTGTAATAGGCGTCCGGCTGCGGTGCGTAGCGGTCCGTTTGCTACCCGATACCTGAGAACTATCACGGTTGTAATTCGCTTTGTGGAGGAAGCGGTTGTCGCACTGGAGTCAAGCGACGAGTGTGTTGAGCTGATACAACGGATCGCCAAGCTAGGCCTACGGCGCACTGATTAGCCGCAATGATTACCAGCGAAATTTCATCAAGGTACCGAAGTAGAAACGGTCGATGCAGGAGACGCACTCGATGCCGGGTATATCGCCAAATCGCTGAGTGGATTTGAGCGCCATCAGCCGTTGTAAACGGCGGTACGCACGTTAGCCTTCGCGTTCATGGTTCTCAGTAATTGGGAGGGGATGGCGTGCCGAGATGAGCTCGGGGAGCCGGAGCAAAGCGGGCCACTGGCCCGCTTAGTCGTTCCTAAAAAGTGGATGCCAACAGACCTGAGAGGCAATCAAGCAGTTGCACTGAAAGCAGTTGTGGTGCGTGGGCTCAAAAACCTGTGCTTATTCAGATCCCGAATTGCCGGTTGCTCTGGGGTCTGTGGCGGATGGCGGCAAGGCGCAATAGTCCATGCGAAGTTTAGCTATCAGTGGTCAGGGGCAACGAGATGGGCGGGCGCGTGTGCGAGCTCGGAAAGGAAAGCGCTGGGCGGCGCATGAGGATTCCTTTGCGATACTGCTGGCAACGCTCTGCTTAGTGCGCGAGGCAAGACCAGCCGGAACTCGAATTATTCAGGCGACATATCTGGGAAGCGCGACCATCGCGCCGCACACCCAAAAAACGGATGGCTGAAGTGCCGCGCGCCAAGGCGCAACAGCTGCACCGTTTTCCCAGAGGTATGCGCTGGCCACTACCGCATTGGCCGAGCCGCTGACCAAACCTTGAATCCAGGAGATCTGATTAGACGAAAAATCAAAACTCATTTGAAACATTCTCTTCAAAAACAAAAATAGGATGCCAGCCGCCTAGAAGTTCTATATGCTGCGTCTAAATGGTCGAAAATTGATGGTTGAAGGAGCTTAGGTGAGTGACCCTATGAAAAGAATCCCGGTAGTTGTTGACTTACCGGTAAACGCTCCAAAGCTTGGCTTCGAGAAGTATGTGGAAGCTCTGGCTGCGGCTGTATTGGGTGGCACCCCAGCCCGCTACACCATTGGGCTGTACGGGCCGTGGGGGACTGGCAAATCTTCGATTTTGCATGCATTAGATGCGCGCCTGAAAAATAGTGACGAGCCACCATTAGTGGTGAAATTCGATGCGTGGAGACATGAGCGTGTCGAAAATGTCATGCTTCCTTTTCTTTGGACGATTCAAGAGGCGGTTAAATCCATTGAAAATCTCCCTTCTTCGAAAAAGATAAGTAAAGCAAGTGCAAAAAAGGCCGCATCCGCTCTCGGAAAACTGATTCGCGGCATGGAATTTGGACTTCTTGGAGTAACTCTGAAATTGCCAGAAAATACGGATTACGCCGATAATAATCAGAAATCTGCGCTCAATGCGACCGAGCAATACATGGAAAGTTTCAACCAACTTCAGATTCTCGGCGAGAGCATTTCAGGGAGAATCGTTGTACTTATAGACGACCTTGACCGTTGCACTCCAGATCGTGTTGTAGAACTAGTCGAAACTATTCGATTGCTGATGGACGTCGAAGGGTTTGTGTTCGTTTTGGCGATCGACTATGAGGTCCTCCTTGATGCAATTCATCAGAAGTATCAGCATGCTGATCCGGAAAAATTCATTGAAAAGATCGTACAAGTTCCATTCTGGATTCCAAGTTTACGCATCGAAGACGACGATTTGCTCAATTCTCTGATCCCGAGATGGGATGAACTGCGCGATGAGTGGTTTGCTGGCGTCGAGGCTAAGCACTTGCAGAGTATTTTCAAGCTAGCCTTGCGCGGAAACCCTCGACAGATCAAGCGTTTGTTGAACTCTTATTTGGTTGCCAGACATGTCGTGGGTGACCAAGAAGAACGTAGCAATCTGATTCTGACGGCTTCGATTGCGATGCAATTGAGATGGCCAAAGCAGTTTAGGTTCTTTGAACGACGGTTGAACCTTGCTGCCTATTCCGAGAGCCCAGAATCGGATGTCAAGAATACGAAAGTTTATGAGACTTTGACGGGCCAGATTGGGTCGGGATACGACGATCTTGGCCAGGAACTTGATGATCCTAAAGCGACAGAGTCCGCTCAAGACAAAAACGAACTTGGAGAGTATGTAAAAGAATTCTTTGGTGCCTCGCTTCAGATCGGTGAACTGCTAGATGTCATGCGAATCGCAGCTAATGTTACTCAGGGTGCCGCTGCAACGGAGCTGCCTAGTCGAATCCAGAAGTCAATTCGTGATGGGGAAAAATTCGAGACTGAATTAATGAGCGAGCTTAATCGAATCGCTGAAGGTGAAGGAACTATCTTTGATTCTGAAACCCGTACTTGGCGAAACTCAGATGGAGAGCTCGTGTTCCAGATCCAAAGCATCAATCACAAGGCAGCAGAAGCACTCTTAGAATTCGGAGCGGGCTACAGTTTCCCTAAGGACTATGCGCATTCGAGCAACGTTGCCTTTGTGAACCGAGAGATGCTTGCAGATTTCATCTTGGACATGAATGAAATGAAGTAGATGATGTTGGACTTAGCCGGAGTGCCTAATATATCGAATATCGAGGAAACTCTTGGAGCACTGTGGTTTGGCAACCGGAGTGTAGACGAACCGGTATACCTTGGCCTAGAGGATGAATTCCTACAATCCTGCGGTCTTGACCCATCGAGTGTGGCTTCTGAAATCAGCCGGCAGGTGGTCGAAGAACTAGATCTAAATAAGCCGAAGGATATTTTCTATTCGTTAGGGCGGAAGTTAGCGAGCTGGAAAATTGGAGACCAGCAGTCAGCACCACCGGTACTGTCGATCATCGGTGCATCTATTCTTGCCGCGCAGAACATGCACAGTGATGACAAATTCAGCGCGAATGCTTACTACCCACGACTAGCGGCCCTTCTGGAACACAAGATTTCCAGCGCTCAATTGAGTGCTGGCTTCGATGATGTCGTGTCGATGTGGGAAGTTCTACATAAATGGATAGAGAGCAACAGGTTGTTGGGTCCGAGTATGATTTCTTCACTTGGTGGACAGTCTCGAATCGGTTTTTCTAGATCTCAGGCAACTATCAATTCGCGAGATCGGCAGATACTCAGTCTAATCAAAACTAAGATCGGGCCCACGCTATTTAGCCAATTGAATGCCAACGAACTCTTGGACGAAATGCGTCTATGGGCAGGTAAACACTCTGGTTCTCGATTCTCCCCTGCCTTTCGCGCTTCAGTTGACGGGGGTGACAAGGAAATTCATGGATTCTTAGTCCGCGCGTTATTCACCGCTCCATTTTTGGAACACGACGGAACCGTCCGCCATAGCCGCAGAACGGACGCAGAAATGTGGTACGACTTTACATCGCAAGAATTCTCTTGGGTGGTGCCCAAGGACCCTCATCTATTGGGTTTTGTTGGCAAAGACCGAGAAGGACATGAGATTTGTGTCCAAGACAGTTATCTTTCGGAAATTTGGGCCGTGGGCTCGTTGCCGAAGGTCACGGCGGAAAGTCTGAAATCAGAACATTCGTGGACGCACGAGGACAGTTCAGTCGTAATTTCAAAACGCAAGTATTGGATTTTCCATGACGTCAGTTCCAGTGAAGCCGTCATGAGCTTCAAGGGTGCGGTTCAGGATGAGCAGTTCTCACTGCTAATTCCTTCTGCATCTATTCGCGCCCTACTGGACAAGTACCCGCTCGACTTGTCGGGCTTCACTCATTTTAAGAATGTTTTCGACGGCTGGGATTTCTATGTAGATATACCTTGTGAAGGTCAAGGGAACTTCCTGAATTTGATTAGTGGTGTCAGTGAGACTTCTGCTGGCAAGGAGGAGACTTCCAAATTCACTTTGAACGGCGGTATTTCGATCAAATCATTATCTGGTTCGAGGACGTATTTGGAGGGATACGAACCAGACCTTCTAGTTGATACTTCTGTTGGATCCTACACCTTGGTGCTCGACCACGATAGGCAGAGTGTATTGAAGGCAACAGGCCATCCTCTTCCAATTTCAAGTTTTAGCTCAGGTCAGGGACTACGGACATTGGGTGTGCCTGAGATTTGGAACGAGAATTATCGTGTTATATCTGCGCGCGAAGCCTGGAATTTTTCCAGAATCGATGTTGATCAACAGACGGTGACGGGTCAATCATTCGAAAGGAAGATGTTGGCTCGACGTGATCGTTACTATTTCACGATTTCCGAAGCTGGAGAAGTGGAAGAGGTAACATATTATGGCCAACCCACGTGGCTAAGGCTTCGAATGAACAACAGTTCAGCAGATGAATTTGAGTCGAATTTTCAAAGTTTCGTCATAAGCATTCCGGTCGACTGTGTTTGGATTGTTGGGCTTCATGAAACTCGTCGCCCCGTTGTGGAAAGAGTTGGCGAACGCGATATAACAATTCGCAAGGAATCTGTATTGGCATGTTCGGATACTTGGCGAACTTTTCTTGATCTCGTTCCATCTAGCGGGATCGATGAATTAAGTATCTTGATATATATGGTGAAGGGTATATGCAAGTGATGCCAGTACTTGAATCAGAAGCACTGATGGTTTGGATCGCAAATAAAAAACGTGGATCTGTTTACGAATTAAAACAATGCATTAGATGGATAGCTCGCTGGGCAGATTTCGAAGATTCGTTTATATGGTCACTGATTAATGGGTTGGAAAACTTAGGGTATATTCGACGCACTTCAACCTACGACGGGTGGGAAGCGATCGGCCAGCAGTTGGTTATTATTCCGGGTCGAGATGGGCTCGCGCTACTTACTGGGTGCTTTAGCCGAGAGGTAGCAGTGGAGGCAGGTGATGCTCACGGTTTTTGGTCGACTTGCTTCCCTGCTTCAACCGACTCACAGATTGCACGGTTTTTACCCAAGACTATGTATGTGGAAGCTCCTGAAATCCGAGGATATGTCGATTATCAGCGAGCTACAGGGTGTGGCTTCGTAGATGTTGAAATAGAGCTTGCGCTACTCGCAGCTAATAATGGCTTGCATCTGACAAACATTGCTGCGCCTCCTCGTTACGATACCGGGACGCTTGAACGATTTGAACTTGGAAATCTGTCCTACGCTGCTTGCCACCATGGTGACTCGAACGGACTTTACAGACAACGTGTAAATGGTCTTCTGAGGTATTGGATCCAATCCGACGGTATCTGGTACCAAACAGATCGAGGGATCGGGCCGTGGTTGTGGCGTTCAGTTTCCGGCGATAACCATGAAGAAAGACGGCTTGTCTGGTACTGGGAGAAAACCGAATCGCTCTACTTCAACCAAAAGATTGCACTTCCTGCGAAGCTGGAGCAGTTACTTACTCTGTGCTCAGGTCTGTTGCCGATTGAAGAACCTAACGCTCGTAGGTTCGACAACATCAGTTCATCTTTATCAAAAATTGTATTTGAATATCTCAAGGTCGATCCTGTGAAAGGCATCTAAACATGAGTAATCCAATTGAAATCCATAACGATCTGAAAAACCAGATTCTCAGTTACTACGACACCCCCTTCGGTTTAGCTGAGAAGAAGCTGGCACTGGAACGTCGTTCGCTTTTGGACGTTGAAGGTGGAATATACAGAGATCCACTGTTCGAGCTTCGTCCGACTTACAAGTCGGCCAATAGATCCATGACTGAGTCGGCAGCGCAAGCAGGGCTAACTGCGAGCGAGTCTGATTTTTTCTGTTGTGGTCTGATTCCAGAAGGAGTCAATCTCTATTCACATCAGGATAGGGCGTTAGGCAGTTCTTCCGTACCAGGACATCTAGTATTGACACCAGGCACTGGTTCCGGAAAAACTGAGTCATTTTTGCTCCCGATGATTGCTCAGATGCTTCGAGAGTCTCGCGGATGGAGCGAAACGGACCGAACTGGTAGCGAATGGTGGAAAGACTCTAAGGCGGGTTTCACTCCTTCACGAATTAAAATCGGGTCGCGACGAGCTGCTGTGCGATCTTTGATCCTGTACCCAATGAATGCTCTCGTCGATGACCAGCTTGTCAGGCTTAGAAAAACTTTGGATAGCCCTGACGCCACTGCATGGCTGGATCAAAATAGAAATGGTTCAAGATTCTACTTTGGCCGTTATACCGGTGCTACGCCGGTACTAGGTAGCCCAGATAAAGCGGCGCGAGTCGCAGAGCTGCGCGGTATTCTGAGTGATTCGAATGATCTCATCGAGTCGGTCAGTGATGATTCCGACGAACGTTTTTTCATCCAGAAACCGTATTCGGCGGAGATGATTTCTAGATGGGATATGCTTTCCTTTCCGCCGGATATTCTGATTACCAACTACAGCATGCTAAATATAATGCTGCATAGGGCGGAAGAGGAACATTTATTTGAGTCCACGATCGCATGGTTGAACGAGGACGAAAGTCATGTGTTCACTCTCGTGCTTGACGAGATGCATAGCTACCGCGGCACGGCCGGCACCGAGGTGTCCTACATAGTTCGCAATCTTGTTAGCCGTTTGGGACTATACAAGAAATCAAACCAGCTTCGGGTGATTGCGGCTTCTGCTTCGTTGGATAAGGGCAGAGACGAACAGTTCCTCTCTGATTTCTTTGGGCTGCCTGTTGAGAGTTTCGAATTCATTGAAGGCGACATTGAGATTCGGCCTATTGACGCTACAGGGAATCCGCCCGTTGAAATGACCTTGCAATCCATTGAAGAATTAGGGCCAGAAGTTCTCGGCACAATCATTGAAAATGCATTCGTCGACGCTGAGAATTCTTCAAAGCTGATACCGCGTAGCGCTAGGGAGCTTGGAGCGTCGTTGTTGCCGAACGCTAGCGAAAGCGATATTGAAGAAGCCGGTATGCGTATCATTTCGAGAATCTCAGATGATGAATCCGGAATTCTGCCGAAATTGCGAAGTCACATGTTCTTCAGAAACGTTCCAGGGATGTGGGCCTGCTGTAACTCAGAATGCAGTGCAGTAAAGCCTGAATTTCAGTTTGAAGACCGTCGGATAGGCAAGCTACATGCCAAACCCGCAATTGCATGTGAATGTGGTTCTCGTGTTCTTGAATTACTCTACTGCCAGAGTTGCGGCCACACGCTTCTGGGCGGATTTACTACTCCGCATGAGGGTAAATCGCGGGTTGTCGATTTCACGCTTTTGCCAGATATGCCGGATCTGAGAAATGTGCCAGATAACGTGGGGACAGACAGAAACGCCTCGAATTACCGTGTCTACTGGCCGAGCCCGACCCAACCTGTCAGCCTTGTCGACAAAGAGAGCACGAGCCAAGGCGTTCAGTACCGCTATAAAGCAGTAAAGCTGAGCGCTGGCGTTGGTCGCCTAACTGGTGCTGCGCCAAACCAAACACCAGACGGTTGGATTTTTGAAATTAGAACCTCTCACAAAAACGTAAATCTTGAGAGCGTTCAACCTTACCCCATTAGCTGTCCGCATTGTGATGACGACTGGCGCATTTTCATGACGCCTGATGGTCGTCTTCCTGAGCTCTCTCCGCAAACCATGCGTTCATCTATTAGGACGATGCGTACTGGTTTCGAAAAGGTTAATCAGGTACTTGTTAGCTCGCTCATGCGTAGCCTGCCAGAGGCGAAACGAAAGACTGTTGTATTTACTGACAGCCGACAAGATGCGGCAAAAATCTCGGCTGGCATTGAGCTCAACCACCATCAGGATCTCGTGCGTGCCATGCTGAACCGTCGCGTTGTAAAGGGCACCTTTGACGAGGGACTGGTCGCTGACGCACGTGAATTCCATAAAACATACGATTCTAAACTTAGCCAGCGTTATGCGGAATTCATGAGTAGATGGTCGGCCCATGCACCAGAGATTGCGATGCTATGGAACCAAAATCAAGACGATGCAGCGCTGGCTGTGATTATGAAAGGCGTCAGATCAGCTTCTTTGCAGGAAATCTCTAACTCGATTGCTAATGATCTGCTTCTGTTGGGGATTAATCCCGCCGGCCCTAAGGCTGACGTTCAATATGCGGAAATTGAGACAAGTAACAACGAGACCGTCAAGCACCACTGGAGCGAGCTATTTGATTGGTCCTCTCCTGAGACAGTGATTGAACGTATCAATTTGTCACGACATCTCAGCGACTTCAAGAAGCTACTTTACACAAGCAATGAACGGGCTGTCATCGAGTCCGTCTCTTCAGGCAGCGGACGTGATTTTGAATCAATCGGGCTCGGATGGTTAGACTCCGCAAATAACTCATCAGATCCGGCTGCTAGAACGGCGATGCATGAAGTTGCGCAAGCTAGTATCAGGATGTTAGCCCAGAAGCGCAGATTCTTCTACTTGCGAAATGGGTCTAAGAAGGCGCCTACGGTCTTGCGCGACTACTGGGAGGCAGCAGCGAAGCAGGCTGGAGTTTCACGAGATTATATAGAAGAGCAAGTTCTGGACATTTGGGGCGATTCAGTCACGGAATTTCTTCTCATCCCGGAGAAAGTTCATGTGCACGCTGCGCCGAAGGAAGTGTTTGTGTGTACCACTTGTTCACGTCAACATGTCTTCTTTGGCTATGGCGTCTGCACGAATTGTCTTAGTAAGCTCTCGGAAACGCCGAGTGCGAACAAGCGTGGGGAAGACTACTACGCGGCGAACGCTGTACATGAAACAGGCGTTTTTAAGCTGAGATGCGAGGAACTTACGGGACAGACTGGCGCACGCGAAGCGCAACGCCGCCAAGCTAGTTTCCAGAACATCTTTTTGGGTGAACGTCAGATCCCCCTCGTTGAATCACTGGAGCTACTTTCTGTAACCACAACTATGGAAGCCGGTGTCGACATTGGATCGTTGGATGTTGTTGTGATGGGCAACATGCCTCCCACTCGCTTTAATTATCAGCAGCGCGTGGGCCGTGCAGGACGCCGTGGCGCAAATATGGCTATGGCTCTAACTATCTGCCGACCTCGTAGCCATGATGAACATTATTTTGATAATCCACGTCTGATAGTTTCGGATCCCACCCCGGCACCGTATCTGGCGTTAGAAAGTGAAAAGATCGGCAAGCGTGTAGTCACAGCAGAGTTGTTAAGACTAACTTTTACTTCGCCAGAGGTTAGCGCATTCGTGCTCAAGAACGACCTTGACACAACGCATAACCCTCATGGCCGATACGGTTATGTGGCGGATTGGCATCGTGTTGAACCCGTAGTAAAAGATTGGATCCGACGGAACTTTGATAACGTACTTGAAGAAATTTCAGGTATGTTCCGTTCCACGCCACTTCAAGATGATCTATCGAGATTGTTGGAATCCTCAATCGAGGAGTTGTACCAAGCTGTCGGGTCAATTATGACGCCAGAATTCGTAGGCCACGCTGCCTTTAGTCAGCGTCTTGCAGAAAACGGACTTCTCCCAATGTTTGGGTTCCCGACAAGGAGCAGGCAGCTGTTTATTGGTAAGCCGAAAAATGGTAGCCCTTGGCCGCCTGAAAACAGCATCGAGCGCGACGGCCCGATGGCTCTATCGGCGTTTGCACCGGGTAGCGAACTCATCAAGGATGGATGGATCTATAAGTCGATTGGTGTCGCCGCATGGGTTCCGGGCGGTTATAGGGCAACAACGATCGATGATCCGTTCTCAGATCAGGAAATTGTTTTCGTTTGTCGCCGCTGCTCTCACCTGAGCATACTTGAACAAATGCCTGCAGAAGACGCGATGTGCCCGGAGTGTGGCGCTGAGCCTGGGATCGCCAATGCCCTACGGCTTCGTGAACCCTTGGGGTATTTCGCCTCGAATGATATTAGAGACAAGCGTGCCTTCGACGGCAACTTTGCATGGACGCCAAGAGCGATGCATGCGAGAGCGCTTGCAGATTTAGGAAAGCTGGAACTCCACGAGCGTCCTACCTTCTCCGTGTATTCGGGTAGCGCCTCAAAGTTTGTCATTAACGACAATCGAGGCCGGCAGTTCAATTTCACACAGCGTTTTCCGAGTGAAAGTATCTTCGTAACGAACAAGTCAAAAGGAGAAGAAACAGACGAATCTATCGCACTGGGGATGCAGCAAAAGTCAGACTTCGGTTTCTTTGGTGCCAGAAACTCCGCAATTCGCCTCTCGGGAGAATCGTGGAGTTTTCACCTGTCGACGACGGTTGAACAGATAGGTGGTTCAAATGTCTTGGCCGAGGGTAAGAGGGCAGCGTGGTACAGCCTCGCATTCTTGCTGCGAAAAGTGGCGTCGACGTTCCTAGACGTGGAACCACTTGACCTCGATGCAGGAATCCTTTCCACGCATGTTGACAGTAAACCCGCGACCTTCGCATTCATTACCGACACCGTCGAGAACGGAGCAGGGTTCTCTACCCGTATTGCTTCTCCGGAAATTTTCGATGATTTCCTAATAAAGATTGAGGAGTATGTAGAAGAGCATCTCGAGTCGGAAGCGCATAAATCTGAGTGTAAGGGTTCGTGCTACGGATGCCTTCGCGACTATCAGAACATGCGCTTTCATCCGTTGTTAGATTGGAAGCTAGCTGTCGACCTGTTCAAGCTCATCCGTAAGAAAAAGATTGGAGATTTCCTCGGGGACGTCAAACAAGTGGCCGAGGTATGGGCATCAAGTTATGGCGGAACCGTTGAGATGGTCGAAGGCAACCCGTGCATCAAGGTGAAGGCAGGTAGGTCCGCCCCGACTGTTTATCTCTTGCCCCATCATTCGCTCGAGGACACAAGCACAGAGTCTGGAAATGAACGGCTCAAGAGGGGATATGAAGTGTTAGCCAGCAGGGGCGAACGCGTGTATTTGGTGGATGCGTTCAGCATGGAGAGAACTCCTTCGCTCGTGATATCGGATATCAGCAGTTAATCGGAGTACCTGAGGAGCGCACTTATTGACAGTGTTCGTCCTTCGAATGATAGGACTGAACCTATTGTATTTGGAGGACGGGCCCTGGCTTCGACGTATAACCAGAGAATCGGTGTGCTCATTGGTTTGTCTGGAGGGCCGAAGCGCTAAATTAACCCGGGTTTTTCATGAAAGTGGGTCTATAGGACATAAGGCGGCGGACTTTGGCGTGGAAGGTTTGAGTCCGTCCCCTTATATCCTATGGACCCGAATCTGAAATGGTACTCTGACAAGAGGAATGCTGGCTTTGAGTCGCTATCTATTGAGGTGTCCGAGAGTATATTGTTCTGTTACCAAACAGCGATGGTTGGAATTGAAGCGACCAACGCGAATGAATAGTAAGGACTAGATGCGACCCTTGACTGAGGCCGAGGCCCAATTCGTGGAGTTGGCTAAGAAGTCGAGCAAGACGTACTGTCTTGTGCACATGACTTTTACGATGCTGGACAAATCAATTTGCGATGCGACATACGAAGTCCGTCATTTCCTAACATCGGAAAATCTTCACGACTACGACATCCAACCGAAGGGGACGGACTACAGGAGATATGTCCCCGTGGTTCTCGTGCAGCAGGATGGTACACAGTTAGATACGCGAATGTCGGTCTATCGTCCCACAACTAAAAACGGCGACCCGAGATTCAACATTTCCGGTGCGAAGAAAGCATTCGAGCCCGATGACATTCTAATGATGATCCACAATGCCGGCAGTGCTGTTGTCTTCAATATATCTCGAACGGACATTGAAGCTGTTAGAGATATCGACGTGGTAGGAACCAGAATTTTCTACGGTGCGATAGCTTTTGACGCGATTCAGGATGAATTGGTTGGACGTCTGCGGGAGATTTCTTCTCGTGGTTTCCTCAATGTCTACAAGCGAGGGTCCACTGCAATCGGGCACTTGTTGGAGACAGAGCTCGGTATCGAGGCGAATTCTGCTGAGGCTCCAGATTTCATGGGGGCTATCGAAATCAAAGCAGCCCGCAATCGGGTAGCCAGAGGTAAAACTTTATTCGCAAAAGTCGCAGACTGGTCGATTAGTCCACTAAAAAGTTCTGCCGAGATTCTTGAGCACTTTGGGTATGAACGTGAGAATTCAAAGGGACGCCAAGAACGAAGCCTCAATTGTTCGGTTGAGTTTGGCAGGTTCAATACGCAGGGGCTTGCATTCAGTGTTGATGGGGACGGTCAAACACTTAACGAAGTATCGGATCGTTTGGATCTGCCAACAGTAGCCGGCTGGAAGGTTGACCGGCTTACCAAAAAGCTCGCTGAAAAACACAAGCGGACTATGTGGGTGCAGGGGGCTTCAAGGAAAATCGGAAATCAGGAGCAGATTCATTTCGTAAGTGCTGAATATACTTCCGAGCCAGTCGTCGATCAATTTATTCCGATGATTCAGGAGCGAATGATTTATATGGATCACTTGATTTCCAATGACAAAGGTAAAGTCGTGGAAAAGGGCCCACTCTTCAAGATTCGACCTCAGTCTTTCGGGCGATTATTCCCCGGAGGAACTGCAGTTGATCTTGTTTTCGACGGTAGCAAACCAATTACGTCCTAGTAATATTGGTACGAAATGCGAGCCCCCGGATTTTCCGAGGGCTCGCGGCTTATGACAGCAGCTCGTGTAATGTTTTACCGACAGCTGCGGATAGCCAAGGTGAAACGGCGTTGCCGACCTGCGAATACTGAGGCACCTCAATTTTTCGTCGATGTGCCCCGGTGGTTTCCTTACCCAAAAATTCGAACGAGTCTGGGAACCCCTGGAATCGTGCCATTTCTCGAACGGTAAAAATTCTAGGCTCAGATGGGTGGACGTAGTCATCAGGCAGCGTCACTACTGTCCTTGCTGGCTCATTCCAAGCTAGTACTTTTTGTGAGTGTTTTTTGGTGCTAAGGCTAATGATCAGACGAACTAGCTCGTCTTCGTCGAGAGCCAAGACTGTACTATCGGGCGATTGGGCCGGGTACTGCGCTGTTTCGAGACGTGCTCTGATAATGCCCGTGACGTCTTCCATAGCGCCCGCGGCTATTGATACTACGTTGCGCTTGATTCCGCAGGTTTCCAAATATTGGTACAAACGGAATCGCTGGATTGTTCGTTCGTTGTGATTACGCTCGACGTGGTTCAGCTTCGTTTTTGGTGCGCGCTTTCGGGTAACAGAGCCAAACTTCTTGTTGAGCTTGGATACGTACTTTGTTGCGCGTTCTGGTGCGTTGAGCTTAAGGTCTGAAACCGCGGTCCTAACAGTTTCTAATTCCGTCGACTGTACAGTCGGGGTAGGTGCAAGCGGTGGAACTGAATGGACTATATCTACGAAGTCGGATTTCCATATCTCAGCAGTAGCAATGATATTCTTCGATTTAGCGATGTCTTCGCGAAGAGCGATAAGCATGAGGCGAGGCCGATGCTGCGGCGCTCCGTAGTGCTTGGCATTTACAAGGACCGCTTGTACGACGTACTTCTCGCCCGTCTTTTCTAATGCTATCTTGAGTTGACTAAATGCGGATTCAGTTTCAGCGTCGAACCGCTGGTTCATTCCCACGACGTTTTCAATTACTACGGCTTTAGGATTTGTGAGCTCTACGAATTCAAGGTATTGCCACGGAAGCAGGTTTCTTACATCTGAGGGATCTCGGCGCCCAGCTAGGGAGAAGCCCTGACAAGGTGGCCCACCAACGACTAGGTCCAGATTTTCCTCTTGGAGGCGAGTCATTGTTGGCTGATCCTTTAAAACCTCACCGAGTTCGTCGACGATGACTTTTTTGGCAGCCTGATCGAAGATCGGCTTAGACAAGTAGCGCTGCCATACTGATTGATCATCAGCGGCATCTACGTAGTTATGGAAAAACGTTCTGGCCGCCATGTCGGATTTCTCAACGGCAGCAACGAGCTCAAAACCGGACTCTTCGATCCCGAGGGATAATCCGCCGCACCCTGAAAATAAATCTACGTATTTCAACACATAACCATTCTTGCGTAAGAGACAGACAGTTTAGTCTACCGCGACAGGAGGTCCCTAAACTCTAAGAACGTAATCTGTGGACACCCAGTATCACGTACGCGAGAATGATGATGACTTGGAAGTTAGTAGGTGAGTAGCCGAATTTGAGGCAAAGGGTCAAAGGGAAATGTTGTGGTACCTCACGTGTTTCGGCGGAAGGTTAGCCCCCAGCTGAGGATAACTCTGGGAGAATCCGATGAAGCGAAAGAGAATTCGGATCAACCCGAGTAGGTAGGAACGAATGGACAAAAATCATCAGCCGTGCATTGAGAGAGCTCCCTTTTTAGTCGACTGCGACACAGGCATCGACGATGCCTTGGCCTTGGCCTACCTTTGCTCGCTTGACCGTGTGCAAATCGAAGCCATCACCAGCACTCCCGGCAACGTCGATGTTGAGCAGGTCGCTGCGAACAACCGTGCGCTACTCGAGCTCTGCGGTAAGCCGGATGTCCCGGTACTCATTGGAGCGCGAGAGCCACTAGAAATCCCGCTGGTGACCACTCCGGAAACACACGGACCTCAAGGTGTCGGTTACGCGACCCTTTCAGATCCTGGCCCTGACTCGTCGGCGAGCAACGACGCTGTTGATTATTGGATCGAAGCGGCCCGGGCGAACCCTGGCGAACTAACCGTTCTACTGACCGCGCCACTGACTAACTTCGCGCTGGCTCTACGACGTGAACCAAGACTTCCCTGGCTACTTCGCAAAGTAGTGATCATGGGTGGCGCCTTCTACTACCAAGGCAACACCACACCCACCGCAGAGTGGAACACTCATGTGGACCCACATGCTGCCAAGGAAGTATTTGCCGCCTACACCGCAGCTGCTGAACAAGGTCTTGAGTCTGAGAAGCTTCCCATCGTCTGTTCCTTGGACATCACCGAACGCTTTGAGCTGCAGCCTGAATTTCTGACCAAGCTGGCCGAAGAAGCCGGATGCGCAGAGCCCGAGCTGGCTCAACCTGGCGATGTTGAAGGAACACTGAGCAAAGCATCAAATCCACTGGTGCGCTACTTATCGGATGCGTTGCGTTTTTACTTCGAATTCCATCGTCACTACGACCAGGGCTACATCGCTCACGTACATGACTACTTCGCGGCTGGTGTTGCCGCCGGAACGCTTGAATACGAAACACGACCGGCAACAATCGATGTCGAGACAGAATCACAATTACTGTTTGGAACCACGGTTGCCGACTTCCGCGGGCTGTGGGGCAAACCTGCGAATGCGCACGTGGTCTCACATAATGACCCGCAGGCAGGCTTCGAAGAACTAGTAAAGCGCCTAGGTGCTTTGGCCCGAAAGACAACCACCGACTCTTAGACGTTCAGATTGGTGAGCTAGAATCATCTACCGGGTCGAGGTGACATAGACCCGCAGCTCGCGCGCGCCAGCCTGAACTTTGGTGCGCAGTCATACCCGTACCTCAGGACTGCCTCATCATGTCATCAAATCTTCTCTTGCCCGAAGAAACTTCGTCGCAAACACTCAGCCGCCGCCTCATGGCTATCGCTGGAACCGTCATCCTTGTGGCCACCTACATCACATTGATTTCAACTCAGCCAATGGGGATTGTTGAGGGTCTGGGACAAGGCGTTGCGCTGGGCACCTTTGCTGCCTACCTCGTCGCTGCAATTCTTCTGCTGTTGGCTGTGTTGCCTGATCTTCCTGTCCCCACGTTGACCCTGATTCCAGTGGCACTGGTCCTGAACATCATCCTCGGCCAGTTTGTCGGCTCAGTGATGATTCCTCTTTACATTGACTCCATCGGTACGGTCATCGTTGGCTTCCTCGCTGGCCGTCGCGCAGGTGCTGCCACCGGTGTATTGAGCACCTTGGTTTGGTCGCTGTTCGCGCCCACCGTGTTGCCTTTCGCCGCCGGCGCGGCACTCGTCGGTTTCCTGGCTGGAACCGCTGCACGTTTCGGCGCAGTGCGCCGCATCTTCCTGGCACCCGTTGCCGGTCTGGTTGCCGGTGTTCTGGTTGGCGTGGTCTCTTCGCCAGTGGCGACCTTCGTTTACGGCGGTACTTCGGGCGTTGGCACCGGCGCATTGGTTGCTGCCTTCAGCTCCATGGGCGACTCACTGCTCTCTGCTGTTACCAAGCAGGCACTGATCTCAGACCCGGGGGATAAGGCAGTGGTCTTCTTGGTTGCCGCTCTTCTGGTGTACGCGCTGCCAAAGCGCTTGAGCGGCAGCTTCGAATTCGTCCGTCGCTACAACGTCCTGGGAAAGCGCGCCAGCAAGTAAGCGATAATCCATGTCTCGCACCATCAATCTTCATCCGTTCACCATTCTGGCTCTTGCCGTAGCAGTCGTTACGTTGACGACTGCCGCTAGCCAATGGTGGCTGAGTTGCGCCGTCATAGTACTGTGCCTTCTCATAGCGGGATGGGCGGGGCATCTGAAAAAGTTGGCCGTTCTCAGTGGCGCCATACTCCTGCCAACGTTCCTTTCCTTGTTGTTGATTCATGGATTAATTTCCCGAGATCCCTCGCCCGCCATGGCACAGTGGGGTCCGCTGCGCGTCACGGCTCACGGGCTGGAAGTGGCATTGTCCTTGGGTCTGCGCACGGCGGTACTGGTAGTGGTTGGCCTGCTGTGTGGCTTGCTAGTTGATAAGCATCAGCTGGTAGCGGCCATCGATTTGTCACCCGTCCCGCCGCAATTGGGATATCTGCTGGCGGCGACATTGTTCTTGTTGCCTCAAATGGGGCACAAGCAACGTCAGATTGGTGAAGCGCAGGCTCTGCGCAGAGTGGGAACAAGGAAGGGAATCACGGGTTGGTTCCAACGCGTGCGACTGCGCGCGGTTCCACTGGTTCTTGCCTCGATGCAGGATGCCCAGGACCGGGCGGTTCACTTGTCGGCGCGAGGGTTCCCTGCCGCTGGCGTGCGTACTCGTTTGCGTACTGTGCCTGATTCGTCGGTTCAGCGTGGATTCCGTTGGACGGCGCTGGCGATTGCAGTACTTGGGCCAGTGCTGATCTTGGCGCTCACACGGATGGGGAGCCACTAGATATGTATCGAAAACTCTCCGCGCAGTCCACAGTGATGCTTGGCTTGAACTTGGGCAGCTACAACTATTTGGATAGCACCGAAGTAGTTCTGCATGACATCCAGCTAGACGTACATCCAGGATCCCTCACCGTCATTTCAGGGCACTCGGGTTCTGGCAAATCAACGCTCGGTGCGATCCTCGCTGGTCTGCTTCCGCGCCACGGCATGGATGAACTTGTCGGATCCATCGGGGTGGGCGAAACCCTGATTGAATTCTCCTCGTCATCCACTCCGCGCGTTGATGTTGCCCAGTGGGCAAAGCATGTAGGCCTATTGCCTCAAGATGCAGGCCACTACCTCTCAAGCATTCGTGGCACGGTTGCCGAAGAGCTGGCTTTCTCCTTGGAAAATGCGGGAGTTCCCAGGGAGCAGATGCAGCAACGAGTCACTGACCTTGCGCAGAAGCTCCATCTTCAGCATCTGTTAGAACGGCACCCTCAACAGCTTTCCGGCGGTCAAGAACGATTTGTCGCTTTAGCTGCCTTGGCCATGAGCGAGCCTGGTGTTCTCGTCTTGGATGAACCACTGGCCGGTTTGGACAAGCGAGCCACAGCGGTGGTTTCAGAGATGATCAATCTGCTCCGTGCGAATGGGGCAGCGCTTGTCGTGCTTGTCGATTCGGTGGGAGTCTGGGCCCGTGAAGCGGATGAACTCTGGCGACTAAACCAGGGGACTTTACACCGCATTTCGGCTGAGGATCTGTTGCAGCCTGGTGGCCAGACACCTCGCAGGCGACCGGTGGCTGCAGATGCACAAGTTCTACTGGATATGGACTCGGTGCAATTGGCTTATCCCGGTGCTGCCGGCCCTGCAGTGAGCAACCTGAACCTTCAGCTCCGAGCGGGCGAATGCCTGGGCCTGGCCGGAGCTAACGGTTCTGGCAAAACGACAGTCCTCAAAGCAATTGCAGGATTGCTGAAGCCAGAGTCTGGAACGCTGGCGCTGTCGGGAGTGTCCGGCTTACTGCTGCAGAACTCTTCTGACCAGCTCTTTGAACGTACCGTCCTGCGAGAAGTGTCTTTTGGAATTCCCAAGAAAAGCGCTTTGCGGCATCGGGCCCCTGAAGTCCTGAAGCAGCTAGGCCTCGAAACCCACGCACAGACCCATCCGTACGAGTTGCCTGCTTCCGCGCGCAGACTGGTCGCTCTGGCCACCGTGTTGATCCATGAACCAAAGATCCTGCTTCTTGATGAACCGACAGAAGCCCTGGACGAAGCCGGCGAAGTCGTTCTTCAAGAAGCCATTTCTTCCGTGCTGGATCGCGGGGGAGCAGTAGTTCTTTCCACGCATGATGAGCGGTTCATGGAACGAACGGCACACCGCGTGCATCATATGCCGTGAAGGTGACAGAACAGACAGGTATTTGATTGATACGTCATCGACTTTTGCAATGCTCCGGAGTAGCGTCCAAGGTATGAGGCCAACGGAAATCCCGTGACCATCTTGATGCAGAAAGTGAGCGCATAATGGCTCAGTATGATGTGGCAGATCGTTCGGCAGTAGTCACCGGCGCCGGTTCGGGCATTGGGCAGGCTATCGCCATCCTCTTGGCCGCCAACGGAACCAAGGTAGTGGTCCAGGACCTCAATGCCGAGGCCGCTGCCGCAACGGTGGAAACCATCAAGGCCGACGGCGGCGAAGCAGTAGCCGTTTCCGGTGATGCCAGCTCATCGGCAGTCATCGACGAAACCATCAAGGCAGCCAACGCCATGGCACCGTTGAAGATCGGCGTCAACAACGCAGGCATCGGAGGCCGTGCCGCCAAGGTAGGCGAGCTCACTGATGAGGATTGGGACAAGGTCATCTCCGTGAACCTGAACGCCGTCTTCCGCGGAACCCGCGCCCAGGCCAATGCGATGATCGAGAACGGCGGCGGTTCCATCGTGAACATGGCATCCATCCTCGGTTCGGTCGGCTTCGCCGGCAGCTCCGCCTATGTCTCCACCAAGCACGCAGTGGTGGGCCTGAGCAAGACCGCCGCCGTGGAGT
>Ga0308157_10002334_pt1 | contig 31753 bp, 25 predicted proteins | sample PhyBR1_FD_201035 | JGI IMG/M metagenome (GOLD analysis project Ga0308157, IMG submission 201035) | Phyllosphere microbial communities from UC Gill Tract Community Farm, Albany, California, United States - DLSLB.R1 | ecosystem: Host-associated > Plants > Phyllosphere > Unclassified | place: USA...
CACCACGATTGTCAACGGTAAAGGCCAGAAAGAGGATATCACGGCTCGCGTGAATCAGATTAAGGCCCAGATGGAAACCACTACCTCGGACTACGACAAGGAGAAGCTCCAGGAGCGCCTTGCTAAGCTGAGCGGTGGCGTAGCCATCCTCTACATCGGCGCTAGCACCGAGGTAGAAATGAAAGAGAAGAAAGACCGCGTAGACGATGCCCTGCACGCTACCCGCGCCGCCGTTGAGGAAGGTGTGGTACCCGGCGGTGGTGTGGCCCTGGTGCGTGCGCTCGACGCGCTAGACGCCGTTGAAACACTGAACAGCGACGAGAAAACCGGTGTGCAAATCGTGCGCACGGCCCTCGAAGCTCCCCTGCGCACCATCGTAGCCAACGCCGGTGGCGAAGGCTCGGTAGTAGTGCAGAAGGTGCGCGAAGGCAGCGGTGACTTCGGTTACAATGCCCGCGAGGACCGCTACGAGAACATGACGGCCGCTGGTATCATCGACCCAACCAAAGTAACCCGCCTAGCGCTCGAGAACGCTGCTTCTATCGCCGGCCTGCTGCTGACGACCGAAGCCGTTATTTCGGACGAGCCTGAGCCCGCTGCTAGCGGTGCTGGCCAAGGTGATGGCGGCATGGGCGGTATGGGTGGCATGGGCGGCATGATGTAGACCGCAGGCTTAACTGATTAAATGGATTTTGCAGATACGCCTGCTGCGCAAGCTGACTTTGCTTCTGATTTGTTTGTTTGGTTAGGTTAACAGAAAAGCCCCGCTGGACATTGTCCGGCGGGGCTTTTTTGTGGGTTAGCTGCGCTTCATCCGTTGCGCGAGGGCTAGCCGCGGCCGTGCATCATGCCGAAGAGCTTGCGCGCAATGGCAATTAGGATGAGGCCAGCCAGGATTACGAAGCCGGCAATGAGGCCAAATACTTTGAGCGCGCCCAGCGTTTCGACGTAGGCCGCGATGTAGCCACCGGCAATCTGGGCCACAAACGGGGCGAGGAACCACACCCCCATAAGCATCGAGGTGAGAGCCGGCGGTGAGAGGCGCGACACCATCGAGAGGCCGATGGGCGACAGGCATAGCTCGCCAATGGTATGGAAGAAATAGGTGGCTAGCAGCCACAGGATGCTCGCCTTGATGGTCTGGTCGGCCACATCGCCGCCGCGCTGCAGCGCCGCACCCACCATAAACAGGAAGCCTACGCCGAGTAGAATCATGCCCAGGCCCATCTTGACGGGAATGCTGAGGTCTTTGCCCCGGCGACCCAGTTTGAGCCACACGCCCGCCACTACGGGGGCCATCAACACAATAAACGCAGGGTTTACCGATTGCAGCCAGGACGTGGGAATGAGAAAGCCAAATACCTCGCGGTTGATAAACTTGTCAGTGTAGAGGGTCAGCGACGAGCCGGCCTGCTCGAAACCAGCCCAGAAAAATACCACGAACAGCGTGACCACGAAAATAACGGCCATGCGGTCGGTTTCTTCCTTGGTAAGCGGAGCTTTGGCAGCCACGGCTTCGGGCGAGTTGCCGCGCCCTTCGGGGTACCGGCCTACGTCGCCCAGGTACTTATTGCCCAGCAGGTTGAAGGCAATCTGACCCATCACCATGCCAATGCCCGCGGCCAGGAAGCCGTAGCGGAAACCGTAGTGGTCGACCACCATTTGCTGGGTAGCCGGGTCGAGGTGCCGGGTGGCAAACAAGTTTTCGGCTAGGTAGCCACACACCAGCGGGGCCAGGAAGGCGCCCACGTTGATACCCATGTAAAAGATGGTGAAGGCTGCGTCCTTCAGCGGGTCGCCCTGCTTGTAGAGCTTGCCCACGATAGTCGAGATATTGGGCTTAAAGAAGCCATTGCCCAGAATAATCAGCAGCAAGCCCAGCGCCGTGGGCCAGGGCATACTGAAAATAGCCGACTCGGCCGACAACGCCGGCTGCATAAAGAGAAACAGTTGCCCGATGGCCATCGTGACCCCGCCAATGAGAATGGCGCGGCGCTGCCCAATGTACTTATCGGCTAGCCAGCCCCCAATGATGGGTGTAAAATACACAAAGCCTGTAAAATACCCGTAGATGAGCGTACCGGCGGCTTCCGGAATCCCAAGCCCGCCCGCTAGGGCCGTTTTGGTGAGGTAAAGGGTAAGCAGCCCCCGCATACCGTAGTAGCTGAAGCGCTCCCACATCTCGGTGAAGAAGAGTAGGTAGAGGCCGGGAGGGTGTTTCGCAGATACCGCTTGGGGCGGTTGCTCACGCTGGGCGGAGGCTGATTGCATGAAAGAGGGAATTGAAAAGAAAAAATAGTAACCGCCCGCCTCGGATAGGTTGGGGCTGGGTAAAGCTAAGAAATCTTTGGGTAATAGCCGGTCCAGTGCGGCCCAGGCAGCTTCCCGGGCGGCTAGCAGGCAGTTGGCAACGCCCGGCAGACGTGCTTAAGAGACCGGTCCTGCCACCTGGTTTTTAGAAGCTGGCTATCGATTTCATTTTCGGCTGATTGTCAGATTTCAAGTAACCGCAAACGTTTGCGGCTAATATTTCCGCGTCGGCGCTACCTTTGCACTACGATTTCACTCCCCACCCACCCATTTTTTCGTTCTTTTTTCATGGCAGACCAAAAAGCTGTCGCTACCCGCCTGGCCCCGCTAGGGTTCCCGCAGGCCCCCACCCTCACCCACCTCAACCTGCCCCCGGCCGCCCTGGTCGAGCACGCGCTGCGGCGGGGTGAAGGCACCCTCACCGATACCGGCGCACTCATGGCCGACACCGGCGCATTTACCGGCCGCTCGCCCAAAGACCGGTTTGTGGTGCGCGATGCCAACACAACCGACTCGGTGTGGTGGGGCGACATCAACATCGCCTTCGACCCGGCCAAGTTTGAGCAGTTGCACCAGAAAATGGTCGCCTACCTCGCCGATAAGGAGATTTTTGTGCGCGATGCCTACGCTGGGGCCCACCCCGCCACCCAGCTCAAGCTGCGCGTGGTAAACGAGCTGGCCTGGCACAACTTGTTCTGCTACAACATGTTTCTGCGACCGACGGCCGACGCGGATACCGCCTGGACGCCCGACTTCAGCATTATCTGTGCCCCCGGCTTCGAAGCCGACCCTAGTGTGGACGGCACCCGCCAGAAGAACTTCGCCATCATCGACTTCACGCGCAAACTCATCCTTATTGGGGGCACGGGCTACGCGGGCGAGATGAAAAAGGGCATTTTTGGCGTGCTCAACTACTTGCTGCCCCACGAGCACAACACGCTCTCCATGCACTGCTCGGCCAACGTGGGGGCTAGCGGCGACACAGCCATTTTCTTTGGCCTCTCGGGCACGGGCAAAACAACCCTCTCGACCGACCCTAACCGCAGCCTCGTGGGCGACGACGAGCACGGCTGGCTGCCCGGCGAGGGCGGCATCTTCAACTTCGAGGGTGGCTGCTACGCCAAAGTAATCGACCTGGCGGCGGCCAAGGAGCCCGAAATCTGGAATGCCATTCGCTTCGGGGCCATTGTCGAAAATACGCGCTTCGTGCCCGGCACCCACACCGTGGATTATGCCAACAAAAGCGTAACCGAAAACACCCGTACGGCTTATCCCATCAACTTTATTCCCAACGTGCTGGAGCCCTCGGTGGCGGGTGTGCCGAAGAATATCTTCTTCCTCACGGCCGATGCTTTTGGGGTACTACCCCCCATCAGCAAGCTCGATAAGAGCCACGCGATGTACCATTTTATGTCGGGCTACACGGCGAAGGTTGCCGGCACCGAGATGGGCATTACCGAGCCGCAAACTACATTCTCGGCCTGCTTTGGTCAGGTGTTCCTGCCCCTTCACCCTACCAAGTACGCCGAAATGCTGGGCCGCCAGCTGGAGGAACACCCGGAGGTGAACGTCTGGCTCATTAATACCGGCTGGACGGGCGGCGCCTACGGCACCGGCCACCGCATGAAGCTGGGCTATACCCGCACCATGATTACGGCGGCCCTGTCGGGCGTACTCGACGAAGTGAACTTCAAAATGCACCCCATTTTTGGAGTGGCTGTGCCCGGCGCCGTGCCCGGCGTACCCGCCGAGATTCTGGACCCGCGCAACACCTGGGCCGATAAAGGAGCCTACGACCGCACAGCCGCGAACCTGGCCGAGAAATTCGTGAAGAACTTCGAGAAGTATGCCGACTATGCCACGGCTGACTTGCTAGCCGGAGCACCAAACCTCGCCGTAGAGGCCTAGGCACCGAGCCTTCCTTCTCGAATACACAAGCCCCGCTGGTCGTGCCAGCGGGGCTTGTTGCATAAGTACCAGGGACAGCCGGGCTGTTTGCTAGGGTTGGTTGGTTGCCAGTACGCGCAGGCCGAGCAGCTTATTAGGCGTATCGGGCCGGAATACCGGCAGCACTACGTAGCGGCGAGCACTGTTGCGCAGCGAAGCCCGCCCCATTAAACTATCTTCCCGCGGGCCGAGTATCAGTAAATCACGCACCTGGCGAGTCGTTCTATTATACGTCGCAATGAGCTGAAGGCCGCCCGTGCGAAAAGCCTGGAGCGAATCGGTGCTGGCTAGCCCATTTGAGAGGAGGCTAAGGTAGCCGGCGGGCAAGGGGCGGGCAGTGGTATCGAGGCGCCCCCGTAGCTCATCAATAGAGCGGCCCAGCAGGGCGGGCACGTTGGTAGTGGGCGCCACTACGGCGTGGGGCACGCTGCTTATCACTTGCGTGGGCTCGTGCGCGCCCGAGCAGCCTGCCAGCCACCAGCCAGTGGTGGCTAGCAGCACCGCTATCCGGTGCGGGCGCGGGGCCCGCTGTCGCCCAGTAGCAGTCATTAATCAGAAGTGGCTTTAGCGGGTTTACCGGCCATTTCGCTCAGGTAGTGGCGCACCACGAGGGTGATGGAGGCATAGGATTCTTCGAGGCGGGCTAGCGCGTCCTGGGGCGACATCCAACGCACTTCTTCGATGTACTCCTCGGTTTGCGGGCGCATCACCGAGTCGTCGAGGCACTGCATCACAAACCAGCTGGTTTTTTTCAGCATTTTATTGCCTTTATAAGCGTAGGAATGCCAGGTGCTGGGCAGCTTTTCGCCCAGCTCCACCTTGATATTGCATTCCTCCTCTACCTCGCGCATGGCACCCAGGGGCACGTCCTCATCGCTTTTGAGCTTGCCCTTGGGCAAATCCCACTTGCCGAGGCGATAAATCATGAGCACCTGCCCATCTTTTACCACCAAGCCACCGGCAGCCTTGGCAATCTTAAACTGGTCTTTGAGGTGCAGAATAAGATTATTCTTTTTGCGGGCCATCATGGTCAGTGTCTTTAGCTTTTTCAGCTTTTTCACTTCCATAAGCCGCAGCAGGCGGTCGAGAAAGGCCGAAGTAGCGTCGCGCACCAGCACATCGCCCACCAGGTCTTTGCTGGTAAACTCGTCGTCGGCCCCGAGCACGAGGTCATATTTGTGCTTGTACACCTTGTCGCTGACCTTTTTAATAATCAGCGGCACATCGTTGATGAAGACATTCATCGGAAGTAATTCAGTAAGAGATGGCGATAGTGGGCGTTTGCCCGGGCCAGTACCTGCCCCATACGGCAGAGTACGCCGCAAGATACGGGCTAGCCGGTTTTTCGGCGCACCTCGCCCATAAGCTGCATCTTTGTAGCCTCTATGACACGCATCGCCCTTCTTTCCGATACCCACGGGTACTTCGACGACCGCATTGCGCACCACCTGCACGGGGCTGATGAGATTTGGCACGCCGGCGACTTCGGCTCGGCTGAGCTGATATTGCGGTTAACGGCGCTCGCGCACACGTTTCGGGGGGTGTATGGCAACATCGACGGCACCGACGTGCGCTGCACCGAGCCCCTAGCGCAGAACTTTACGGTGGAGGGCCTGCATGTGCTGATGACCCACATCGGCGGCTACCCGGGCCACTACGCCCCCGCCGCCCGGCAGCTGCTGGCCCAGGTGCGGCCTGGGCTGTTCGTGTGCGGGCACTCGCATATTTTGCGCGTTATGCCCGACCCCAAGCTGGGGCTGCTCACGCTGAACCCCGGCGCGGCGGGCCGCCACGGCTTTCATAAGGTGCGGACGCTGCTACGCTTCGGCATCGACCGGGGCAAGGTGGTGGATATGCAGGCCGTGGAGCTAGGCCCCCGCACGGCTAGCCTGGATACAGCCGACCAATAAAAACAAGAGCGCCCGACTTTGCAGTCGGGCGCTCTTGTTTTTACTAGAAGCTAGCTAGCTGATTTACAGCGCGATTTCGGGTTTGGGTTTGTCGCCTTGCTGGCCATCCGGGTTTACCGGCTTGGTTTCGGCTTCGGCGGCATCGTAGCCTTCGCTACCGGTTTGGTTGGCTTCGGTAGCCTGGTTTTCTTCGGGGCTTTTGCTTTCGAGGGCGTGCTTGGCGCCTGCTACCAGGTTGTGAGCGGCTTCCTGCACAGCTTCGGTGGCTTTCTCCACGAGGGAGTTGTGGGCCACGGCATCGGCGGCATCGGCGGCCAGGTGCTTCACCTTGTCGGCAGCGGCCGAGGCGGCGTGGGCAGCCTTAGCCAGCAGGCCTTCTTCCTTGTCGGCGGGCTTGGCAGCCTCGGCCTTTACGCTAGGCTTTTTTTTTTCGCCAGCATCCATAGCGGGGGTCGACTCGGTGAAACGCGATTTCAGCTCGTCCAGGTCCACGTTCTTCAGCACGGGCGTACGCAGCAAGTTTTTGATTTTGCGCGTTTCATTGTTGGCACGGGCAATGTTTTTGCGGTGCTTGCGCTTCAGACGGGTAACGGACATGATATTCGGGGCAATTAGAGTTCTAGGGGGACTTCTGGCAAATGAGGTGCAAAAATAAGCCGCTACTTTTGAATTCCCAAACCTTTTGCTCAATCCTTTGGCTTTCGCCCCCGCTCCTATGTCCTTTATCGACCTGCGCTCCGACACCGTAACGCGCCCCACCCCCGCCATGCTCGCCGCCATGCAGGCCGCCGCCGTGGGCGACGATGTGTACGAGGAAGACCCCACCGTGCGCGCGCTGGAAACCAGCTTGGCTGCCCGCTTCGGCATGGAAGCCGGCTTGTTCTGCCCTTCGGGCACGATGACCAACCAACTGGCTATCATGGCGCACTGCGCCCCGGTTTCCGAAGTTATCTGCGAAGCCACGGCCCACGTGTACCTCTGGGAAGTGGGCGGTATTATGCACCACGCCCGCGCCTCGGTGGCGCTGCTGCCCGGCGAGCGGGGGCGCCTCACGGTCGGCCAGGTGGCGAGCGCCGTGCGCCCGGCCAACAACGTGCACTACCCCACTACCCGGCTCGTGTGCCTCGAAAACACCCATAACCGCGGCGGCGGCAGCTGCTACGCCTGGTCAGATTTAAAGGAAATCGCGGCTTTTACTAAAAAACAAGGGCTAGCGCTGCACCTCGATGGCGCGCGCATTTTCAACGCCCTCGTGGCCACCGGCCAGCGCAGCGAGGACTACGGCCAGCTGTTCGACTCTATTTCGGTATGCCTGAGCAAGGGGCTGGGCGCGCCGGTGGGCTCGGTGCTGCTAGGCACGCAGGAATTTATTAATGGCTGCAAGCGGCTACGCAAACTATTTGGCGGCGGCTGGCGGCAGGCCGGCTACCTGGCCGCGGCGGGCCTCTATGCGCTGGAACACAATGTGGACCGGCTGGCCGACGACCACCGCCGCGCGGCGCAGTTGGCCGAGGCCCTGCGCCCCCTGCCCTACGTGGCCGAAATTCTGGAGCCTGAAACCAACCTGCTCATCTTTCGCCTCGATGAAAGCCAGTTGACGGTGGCTGATTTTCTGGCGCGGCTGGAGGCCCAGGGCATCCGGGCCAGCGGCTTTGGCGGCAGCTGGGTGCGCTTCGTAACGCACCTCGACGTAGACGATGCCCTGCTGGCGAGGGTCATCGCGGCCCTACCGGGGCTAGCTACGCCAACCGCCGACTAGCCTTGGCTTGACTCTACCAGCCGGCTAGCTGGCTGGTAGTCAAGCCAAGGCTATATAAATAATCCAAGCGGGCACCTTGGCCGGCCCGATGGGGTTAGCACTAGCTTATGAATTTCTTTGTTATCGCCGATGTTCACGGCTGCCTGCACACCTTTCGCGAACTCCTTACCCACTGGCGGCCCGCCGAAGAAACGTTAGTGCAGCTCGGCGACCTTGTGGACCGGGGCAACTACTCGCCCGAGGTGGTGGAGCTGTGCCGCCAGCTCAGCCTCGATTTTCCGGAGAAAACCATCTTTCTAAAAGGTAACCACGACTGGGCAATGGCCGAGCACGTGGGTTTGAATGGCCCCTACAAAGCCTGGCTAGGCTGGGGCGGCCGGGCCACGTTGCAGCAATATCAACAGCATCGCCTGCTGCTGGCCAAGCACGCAGTCTGGCTAAGCCAGCGGCCGCTGTGCTGGCAAAACGACCACCTGTTGTTTTCCCACGCCGGCTTTGCCGACGTGCCCGCCCCGCTCGACCCCACCAGCAGCGAGGGCGTGCTATGGCGGCGCGGCCCGCTGCGCAATACCGGGCAACTGCAAGTGGTGGGCCATACGCCCACCGCCAGTTACCAGCCCGAACACAATAAGGATTCCAATACCATTTATCTCGACACGGGCGCAGCCCATGGCCATTGTCTCACCGCCCTGCGCCTCAGCGAAACCGGTGAGGTACTGGAAATTGTTGCTGTGCCGACCTACCAACTTGATTCCTGAAAGGCCTGCGCCCCCGATTATGCCCGCTTCCCCTTCGCCTGAAACCGAACCTCACTGGCACGCCGCCGCGCTAGCCCACCTGCGCCAGGCCGACCCCCTTCTGGCCCAGGCCATCGCCCGCGTGGCCGGCCCGGTGCGCCCCGCTGCCCACGAAGACCTGTACCTGGCGCTGCTGCGCGCCATCGTGAGCCAGCAGATTTCGACCAAGGCGGCGGCGGCCATCTGGCGGCGCTTCACCGCGCTGTTTCGGCCCGATGGCTACCCCGAGCCCCGCGAGGTGCTGCGCATGGAGGAAGACGAGCTGCGCGAGGCAGGCCTCTCGCGCCAAAAAGCCGGCTACCTCAAGGCCATTGCCGACTACCAGGAGCGCGGCCTGCTCGACTACGAGCACCTGAGCCAGCTCGATGAAGAGGCCTTCACGGCCCACCTCACTGCCATAAAAGGCGTGGGCCGCTGGACCGCCCAGATGCTGCAAATGTTTGCCCTCGACCAGCCCGATGTGTTCAGCGAAGGCGACCTGGGCATTCAAAACGCTATGCGTAAGCTCTACGGCCTGGAAGAAACCGGCCGCGCCCTGCATAAGAAAATGCTGCTGCTGGCCGAGCCCTGGCGCCCCTACCGCTCGCTGGCCTGCAAGTATTTGTGGAAGTCGCTCGACCCCACGCCGCCCATCAACGCCGACCTGGGCTGGGAGTAAAGTAACGCGGACTTTTAGTCCGCGCGCGGCCTAGTCCACCCGTATACTCCCTTCGCGGACTAAAAGTCCGCGCTACATTTGAGCTTTAAGCCCACGTTACCAATTTCCCCGCTCTCCGCAATGGCCGACCCCCACGTAGCCGCCCACCCCAACCTTTCCAAAACCGAGCTGCTTGCCGCCAAAAACCAGGAAGCCCTGCTAGGGGGCGGCCAGGCCCGCATCGACGCCCAGCACAAAAAAGGCAAGCTCACTGCCCGCGAACGCATTGATTTGCTACTCGATGAGGGCTCGTTCGAGGAAATTGGCAAGTTTGTGATGCACCGCGCCAAAGACTTTGGCCTCGATAAAGAATATTACCTCGGCGATGGCGTGGTAACCGGCTACGGCACTATTCACGGCCGCCTGGTCTATGTGTTCTCGCAAGATTTCACGGTGTTCGGCGGCTCGCTGAGTGAGACGCACGCCGAGAAAATCGTCAAAATCATGGACCTCGCCATGAAGAATGGCGCGCCCGTTATCGGCCTCAACGACTCGGGCGGCGCCCGCATTCAGGAAGGCGTGGTGAGCCTCGGCGGCTACGCCGACATCTTTTATAAGAATACCCTAGCCAGCGGCGTAGTGCCGCAGCTTTCGGCCATTATGGGGCCGTGCGCGGGCGGCGCGGTGTACTCGCCCGCTATTACAGACTTCATTTTGATGGTCGAAAACACGAGCTATATGTTCGTGACCGGCCCCAACGTGGTGAAGACCGTGACCCACGAAAACGTGACCAGCGAGGAGCTGGGCGGCGCCAGCACGCACTCGGCCAAGAGCGGCGTCACGCACTTTACGGCGCCCAATGAGGTGGTTATCATTCAGCAGCTCAAGCAACTGCTGAGCTACATGCCCCAAAACTGCGAGGAAACCGCCCCCGCCGTGGCCTACGAGGCTAGCCCGGACGAAAGCCGCCCCGCGCTCGATACCCTCATCCCCGACAATGCCAACCAGCCCTACGACATCCGCGAAGTGGTGGAAGGCATCGTGGATGCCGGCTCGTTTATGGAAGTGCACCAGGCCTTTGCCGAGAATATTGTGGTGGGCTTTGCGCGGCTAGGGGGCCGCAGCATCGGTATTGTGGGCAACCAGCCGGCGGTGCTAGCCGGCGTGCTCGACATCAATGCCAGCACCAAGGCCGCGCGCTTCGTGCGCTTCTGCGACTCGTTTAATATTCCGCTGCTCGTGCTCGAAGACGTGCCCGGCTTCCTGCCCGGCACCGACCAGGAGTGGCGCGGCATCATCACCAACGGCGCCAAGCTGCTCTACGCCTTCTGCGAGGCCACCGTGCCGCGCATCACGGTCATCACCCGCAAGGCCTACGGCGGCGCCTACGACGTAATGAACAGCAAGCACATCGGCGCTGACCTCAACTTCGCCTGGCCCACCGCCGAAATCGCCGTCATGGGTGCCAAGGGCGCGGCCGAAATCATCTTCAAGCGCGAAATCGCCGCCGCCGAGAACCCCGAAGCCAAGCTGCAAGAGAAGGTAGACGAATACCAGCAAAAATTCGCCACGCCCTACCGCGCCGCCCACCGCGGCTTCGTGGATGAGGTAATTCTGCCCTCGCAAACGCGCCAGAAATTAATTCGCGCCTTCAAAATGCTGGAAAATAAGGTGGACACGCTGCCGCGCAAGAAGCACGGCAACATTCCGCTATAAATCGGAAAGAATCATTGTCATGCTGAGCTTGCCGAAGCATCTCTACCGCGCCGCTAGGGTTATCTACCCAACGAGGCGAGCGAGATGCTTCGACAAGCTCAGCATGACGTTCTTATTTTGTAATTAATAGCTTTCTCTATGCGTCCTGAATCATTCGAGTTTCTTGAGAAATACCTGAATAACCCCTCGCCCACCGGCTTCGAAAAAGAAGGTCAAAAGCTGTGGTTGCAGTACATTAAACCGTACATTGACAGCTACTTCGTAGATACCTACGGTACCGTAGTGGGTGTCATCAACCCCGAGGCGAAATACAAAGTTGTCATCGAGGCGCACGCCGATGAGATTTCCTATTTCGTGAATTACATCACCAAGGAAGGCTACCTGTACCTGCGTCGCAACGGCGGCTCCGATGCGCTGGTGGCCCCTAGCAAGCGGGTGAATATTTTCGGTGAAAAAGGAATTGTAAAGGGTATTTTTGGCTGGCCCGCTATCCACGTGCGCAAGGTGGAGCAGGACAAAGCGCCGACCATCGAAACCATCTTCCTCGACTGTGGGGCTAGCAGCGCCGACGAGGTAGCCGAAATGGGCATTCACGTGGGCTCGGTCGTGACGTTTGAGGACGAGTTTACCGTGCTCAACGACAAGTATTACGTGGGCCGCGCCCTCGACAACCGCGTAGGCGGCTTTATGGTGGCCGAGGTGGCCCGGATGCTGAAAGAAAACGGCAAGCAGCTGCCCTTCGGCCTCTACATCGTGAATGCGGTGCAGGAGGAAATCGGCCTGCGCGGTGCCGAAATGATTGCCCACCGCATCAACCCCGACGTGGCCATCATTACCGACGTGACGCACGACAGCCAGTCGCCGATGTACGAGAAGAAAACGGCCGGTGATATTTCGTGCGGCAAAGGCCCGGTAATTACCTACGGCCCCGCCGTGCAGAACAACCTGCGCGATTTAATTATCAATACGGCCAAGGAAACGGACATTCCTTTCCAGCGCGCCGCCGCCACCCGCGCCACCGGCACCGATACCGACGCCTTTGCCTACTCGGGCTCGGGCGTAGCTTCGGCCCTTATCTCGCTGCCACTCAAATACATGCATACCACCGTCGAAACCGTGCACAAAGACGACGTGGAGAATGTGACGCGCCTCATTTACGAAACGCTGCTGCGCATTGAGGACAAGCAGGATTTCCGGTATTTCAGCTAATTGCTTACTATCTGACCGTTAAAAAGCGGCTGCATTACTTAATGCAGCCGCTTTTTGATTAATTCGATTTCATGGCTTTCGACTTTTCCCAACGTCAGCGCATCTTAGTTGACCAAATGGGCCGCGAGGTGCATTTTCCATACCCTCCGCTACGGATTGTTTCATTGGTGCCTTCCCAGACCGAATTATTATTCGACCTGGAATTACAGGAGCAGGTAGTAGGCGTAACCAAGTTTTGCATTTACCCGCCCACGGCGCGCCACTCGGCCAGCGTCATTGGCGGCACCAAGAATTTTGATTTTGCGAAAATCAAAGCCGCCCAGCCCGATTTGATTATTGGCAACAAGGAAGAGAATTACCAGGAGGGCATTATGCAGCTAGCCCAGCATTTTCCCATTTGGCTAAGTGATATAACGAGCTTACCAGAAGCGCTCGACATGATACGCCGCGTGGGCGACCTCACCGGCAAACTGCCTCTAGCCGAGCCGCTCGCGGCCGAAGTAAAGCAGTCGTTTGATAAGCTGCGCCTAGCGGCTACTGCGCCTCTAGCCACGGCCGCGTATTTCATCTGGCGCAAGCCCTACATGGTGGCGGCCAGCGGCACATTTATCGATGATATGCTGCGGCGGGCGGGCTTTCGCAATGCGTTTGCGGGCCTCGGCCGCTACCCCGAAATCACGCCTGAGCAGTTGGCTAGGGTGGCCCCAGCGTACATTTTTTTGTCGTCAGAGCCGTATCCGTTTGGTGAAAAACACGTGGCGGAATTTCAGGAAATCTGCCCGGCGGCGAAAATTCAGGTAGTGGATGGCGAATTGTTCAGCTGGTACGGCAGCCGGCTGCGGCTGTCGGCGGCTTATTTTCAGACCTTGCGCGCTGGGGTGGGTGCGGAATAAGCAGGCCGGCAATACCTTGCGCGCCTAACCCCTCCCCGCCCGCATGGACCAGCGCATCATCAACCTCTTCGACGAGTATACCCACCGCCCGCTTTCGCGCAAGGAGTTCTTGGACCGCTTGCTGGTACTGGCGGGCAGCGCAGCCATCGCCACCACTGCCCTCTCGCTGCTGGAGCCGGGCTACGCTCAGGCAGCCACTATATCGACCCTAACCGATGACTTAGTGGAAGAAACCGTGACCTGGCCCGGCGACGGCGCCAGCGTGAGCGGCTACCTAGTGCACCCCAAGAACAAGAAAAAGCGCGGCGCGGTGGTCGTTATTCACGAAAACCGGGGCCTCACGCCGCACATCAAGGACGTAACGCGGCGCGTGGCCCAAGCCGGCTACCTCGCGCTGGGCGTCGATGCGCTAAGTGTAGCAGGCGGGACGCCCGCCGATGAGGACAAAGGCCGCGAGCTCATTGGCCAGCTCGACCCAGCCAAAAACCTGAACAATTACCTAGCTGCCCTCACCTACCTGCGCGCTCGCTCCGAGTGCAACGGCCGCACCGGCTGCGTGGGCTTCTGCTGGGGCGGCGGGCTAGCCAACCAGCTGGCGGTGCACGACCCCAAGCTCAACGCCGCCGTGGCTTACTACGGCCAGCAGCCCAAGGCCGAAGATGTGCCCCAGATAAAGGCCAACGTGATGCTGCACTACGGCGGCCTCGACCAGCGCATCAACGCCGGCATCCCGGCCTACGAGGCGGCGCTAAAGGCCGCCCACATTCCCTACGAGCTGTTTATCTACGAAGGCGTGAACCACGCCTTTAACAACGACACTTCCCCCGCCCGCTACAACGCCGAGGCCGCCAAGCTGGCCTGGGAGCGCACGCTGCGGTTATTTAAGGAGAAGCTGGGATAAGCTATGAAATTTGTTTTTAAGGTTACGGAAGTGAATCGAGAGTTTCTCGTAAAATACCCTTACGCCGCGTTGGATGGCGAACTAACCATTCGCCTCAAGGATTCCGTGTTTCTCAATGATGAGGTTGCTCTTCTTGATTTTGCACTTTGTATTAATAGTTGGCTCATTAAAGTAAAAGCTGGCTTTTTATCTGATTTCGATTATTCATCAGATGAATACATAGAAAATCCGGTTTTGCACCTTACAAAAATTGACAACCACCACTATGATATACAGTCTGCATGGGCTGTAAATTACCCTGAAACGCTTCTCGGCTTAGGTGAAATAATTCACTGTTTCGAATCCTTTTTACAAGAACTGAACAGTCATATTCAACAGGCGTATGGCGTTGCCCTTGTCGACATACCTTTGTTTGGGGGTTATTAAACAACTTCTATTACAGTAATTTATCCGGCGTAATGGGCAAGTCCCGCACCCGCTTGCCGGTGGCATTAAATACCGCGTTGGCGATGGCGGCGCTGAAGCCGACGATGCCGATTTCGCCCAGGCCTTTGGCTCCCATCGGGTCGAGATATTTATCGGGCTTATCGATGAAAATTACGTCGATATTGGCAGGGATGTCGGCGTTGACGGGCACGTGGTAATTGGCCAGGTCGTGGTTGGTGATGCGGCCGAAGCGGTGGTCGAGCACGGCGTCTTCCATGAGGGCTAGCCCCAGGCCCCAGGTGATGGCCCCGTACACCTGGCTGCGGGCCGTTTTGGGATTCATGATGCGGCCCGCGTCAATAGCCGATACTACGCGGCTCACGCGCACTTCGCGGGTATGGGCATGCACACGCACCTCCACAAAGCTGGCCCCGAACGACTTACCCGACCGCTCGCCCTGCGCGGGCACTTCGGGCGACTCGCGGATAACTTCGAGCGCGGGCTGGCCGGCCTGGCGCAGCACATCGCCATAGGCAAGGCTAGTAGCGGGATGGTTAGCCAGGCGCACCGTGCTGTCATCGGCTACTAGGTCGGCTAGCTTGGCTTTGGCAAAGGGCGAGCCGGGCGTGCTAAACACCAGATTAAGCAGTTGCTGGCGCAACGCCACGCAGGTATCGTGCACGGCCGCGCCCACCGAGGCCACCGTGTGCGAACCAAACTGGCCGGGCGCCTCCGGAAAGGCCGCATCGCCGAGCTCGAAGCGGATATTTTCGGGGGCCACGCCGCTGGCATCAGCGGCAATCTGGGTCATGATGGTGGCGGTGCCGGGGCCTACGTCGGCAGTGGCGCTTTGCACTAGTAGGGTGCCGTCGGGCAGCAGGCGGGCGCGGGCGCTGGCCTTGGTACGGGAGGCGTGGTAAATGCCCATGGCCATACCCTGGCCCACGAGCCAGTCGCCGTTGCGGATGGCGCCGGGCGTGGGATTGCGCTGGCTCCAGCCAAATTTCTCGGCGCCCAGGGTGTAGCATTCCCGCAGGTAGTTGCTGCTCCAGGGCTTGTCGTTTTCAGGGTCTACCTCGGCGAAGTTCTTCAAACGCAGAGCTAGCGGGTCCATCTTCAGGGCGTGGGCCAGTTCATCCATCGCCGACTCGATGGCGAAGGAACCAGTGGTTTCGCCGGGGCCGCGTGTCCAGCAAGGCGAGCTCATATCGAGCGGCACGAGGTGGTAGGTCAGCTCGGCATTGGGGCAGCGGTAGCCCGACTTGGTGGGGTGCAGAATGCGCTCGGTGAACTGCTCGTAGCGCGAGGTCATGCCAAAGGCCTCGTGCGATACACCCACCAGCGTGCCATCGGGCTGCGCGCCCAGCGCCACGCGCTGCACCGAGCGCGGCCGGTAGCCCACCATGTTAAATTCTTGCTCGCGAGCATTCACCACCTTCACCGGGCGGCCCACCACTTTCGCGCCCAAAATGGCGGCCATCTCGGGCGGCCAGATGCGCGAGGCGCCCCCAAACGCCCCGCCCACGAACGGCGAATGCACCTGCACGCTCTCCTTAGGCAGGGCCCAGAGCTTCATCAAATCTTTCTGGGCCAGCGAGGGAGCCTGGGTTTTATTCCAGATAGTCAATTTGTTACCCTGCCACTCGGCGATGGCGGCGTGCATTTCCAGGGGGTTGTGCACTTGCAGCGGTGTCTGGTACTCATGGGCAATTTGCACCGGGGCCGTTTTGTAGGCCTGGGGCTGGCCGCGCAGGTGGTCCTTTTCTTTTTTAGGCTTGTAGCCGCGACTCAGGCCTTTAGTCAGGTCGGTTTGCGGCGTGGCTTGCGCGTACTGCACCCGCACGAGGGCGGCGGCGTGCTGGGCCTGCTCCAGCGTGGCGGCGATGGCCAGCGCTACCGGCTGGCTGCTGTAATGAATTTTATCGTCGAAAAACACCCGAAACTGCTGGCCTTCCACGCGCTCGTCGGGCTGGGGGTTTTCGTAGCCCGGCACCTTGGGCGAGTTGAGGTGCGACACGATGGCTAGCACGCCGGGCGCGTGGGCCGCTGCTTTAGTATCGAGGTGCGTGATGCGGCCGGCCGCTATCGGACTCGTTACCAGCACCCCGTGCACGCAACCAGGCACGGCGTGCTCGGCGGCGTAACGGGCCTGGCCGGTTACTTTGAGGCGGCCGTCGACGCGGCTGCGGGGTTGGCCGATGTGGGGAGCGGGCATAGCGTATCAGACTTGGTAAACAGAACGGCGTAAACTTGTTGGGTTTACGCCGTTCCCGGCTTCGCGTTAGCCCGGCTCTGGCGCGCGCCGGCTAGCCGCCGGTTGCCGGGCAGCCAGCTTTGCCCGCCTACCCGCGTGAGGGCAAAGTCTTTATTGCGGCTAGCCCTGCCGCTTTTCTCTTCGCCACCTTCTGGGGATTTGAGGGTATTGGCTGAAATTTTCCTGGTGGGGTGGCGGGTTAGCTCGGAAACTCAATTTTGAGTTAGTGCCAGCGGCTTTTCCCCCTACCCATGTGCAGCATTTCGGGCATGAATACTCAGAAAAAGACCAGGCCCACGGCGGCAATGGCGGCTAAGGTGATAAAAGTAAAATTATATCCTTGATTTTTAACTAAATATCCCGACGCCGAATTACCGTTGGCACCATACGCGCCCACTGTGCCGGTGTGGGGGGCTAGCGGGTGCTGCCTAGCCTTGGGCTTGTCATGCTTGGAGTCGGGCTTTTTAGGTTTGTCTTTTTTTCAATTTATCGGCTGGGGCCTTGGGGGCGGGCTTGGCAGTTTTAACTTCTTTTACTTCGAGATTTTTGATTTCGCTAGACATAACAAAGGGAGGTTTGCAGCAGCAATCGGTTGCTGCTGCAAACCTCCCCTAGCCAACTGAGCCCGGCCTGAAGGCGGGGTTAATTTTTCTTCAGCAAGGTGGGCGACGGGTGAATTAACAGTTTAAAAACTCCTAAAAACGGCGGTTAGGCTGACCAAGGAAGCATCTTGTCAGGGCTGAAGACAATGGCTCGAACCTAATAAGATGCTTCCTTGGTCAGCCTGACCGCCGTTTTAGCACGCTTCAACACGCCGTTTAGTAAACTGGCGCAAGCCGCTGCCTACTGCGGCTTGGCAGCCGTGGGCAGCGGCTTGCGGGGCAGCTTCTGGTCGCGCATTGCGGCGTTGTACACGAAGGAGGCCACCACTACCGAAGCCTGCTTAAGGTCGTCGGCCACGAGGCGGTCGTAGGTATCTTGGTTGGAGTGGTGGGTACGGGCAAAGTAGTCCAAGCCATCCTGAATGAACTGGAAGCCGGGCAGGCCCACCGCGTCGAAGGCCACGTGGTCGGTGCTGCCGGTATTGCGCGAGGTGACGGTGGTGGCGCCCATGTCGGCGAAGGGGGCTAGCCAGGCGGTGAAAATCGGCTTCACGGCCTCGTTGCCCTGGGCGTAGATGCCGCGGATTTTGCCCGCGCCGTTGTCGAGGTTGAAGTAGGCCGCCAGCTTCTCGTGGTCGGGCTTGAGCTGCATGGTGGCGGGGTCGGCAAAGTGGTTTTTCACGTAGTTGCGCGAGCCGTGCAGGCCTTCCTCCTCCTCGCCCCACAGCGCAATGCGGATGGTGCGGCGCGGCTTGAGACCGCTGGCTTTCAGGATGCGCACGGCCTCCATCATCACGGCCACGCCGGCGGCGTTGTCGGTGGCGCCGGTGGCGGCGTGCCACGAGTCGAGGTGGCCCCCGAGCATCACTACCTCGCTTTTCAGCTTTTTGTCGGTGCCCGGAATTTCGGCCACCACGTTGTAACCCTTCAAATCCTGGGTTTGGAAATGGGTTTTGGTTTCCAGCTCAATCTCCACCGGAATGCCGGCCTCCACGAGGCGGATGAGGCGCAGCTGGTCTTCGCTGCTCATTTCGAGCTCGGGCAATACCGGCTTGGCATCGGCGGCGTAGGGCGCGCCGTTGGTGGTAAAGACCGTGCCGTCGGAGCCGCGGCCGGGGCTCAGAATGGCGGCCACGCCTTCGGCCATCAGCATGTCGTTCATTTTCTGGCGCAGCTCACGGGCGGCGAGCAGGGCGGCGCGGCGGGCTTCGGGGTTAGCGTCGGCGGGGCGGTTGGCGGCGGTGGGGGCGCCCCCGCCGGCGGGCGCGTCGGCCAGCTTTTGCAGGTCGTCGGCGCTCAGGCGCCGGGCATCGGGCTCGAAGTTGGGCTGGGGCGGCGTGGCCACGGGCAGCACCACGATTTTATCGCGCAGCTGGCCTTTGTATTTACCGAGGTCGGCTTCGGTTTTCACGCTCACGTAGGCCACCGGCTTGCGCAGGCTGCCGGCGGTGCCGGGCGTCCAGGCCTTGGGCACGCCGATGAGGGCGTGGTAGTAGGGCGCCGTCATGGCCACGTAGCTCTTGTCGATGTCCCAGCCGCGGCCGAAATCGCCCCAGGCTTCCACGTTGGCGTTGGCCAGGCCGTAGTCGGTAAGGCGCTTTTTGGTCCAGGCATTGGCGCGGGCCAGGCCCTCGGAGCCAGCCAGGCGCGGGCCGCACACGTCGGTGAGGTAAAAGGCCGTTTCCATCACCCTGGAGCGGTTCAGGCCCTCGTCCTTGATTTTGGCCAGGGCGGCGGCATCGGTTTTCTCGGGGGTTTGGGCCAGGGCAGGGGCGCCGAGCAGGCTAGCGGCGGCGAGGGCGGCGAGTAGTTTTTGCATGCAGAGAGTCAGCTTGGTTTAGATGGCAATGGGGATGGGTAGTGGGCAATGACACCAGCCCGCGGAAGGGCGTTGCGTGGGCCGGGCGGCGAAACCCCGGGGCTACCCGGCCCGACTGAAAATATTTTGGGCCGGCTATCCCCCGCCAGCCGCGGGCCAGCCGGCTACTATTCTACCCAAACAGACTGGGCCGTTAGACCCCGGCAAAGGCACTCGCTAACTATGGGTTACCGCATCCGGTATCACCGCTAGCCCCGCCCACCAGTCGGGCTTACTCCTAACCCTGCTGCAACCTACCTGATTAAAGCGTGTCGGATGCGGGCGGCCACCCACCCGCCGGCCCGCCATAACTTTTGCCGGAACTACCCGGTTGTAGTCTCTTATGAAGATTTTACACCGCACCGCGCGGGGTCGTTTGTGGGCCCTCCTCGCGGGCTTTTTGCTAGGGCCGGGGCTGAGCTGGGCCCAAACGCCGGCCCCTACCCCCCCCCCACCGCCCGCCGGGCCCCTCACCCTTCAGCAGTGCCTGAACTACGCCCTGGCCTACCAGCCGCTGGTGCGCCAAGCCCGCCTCGACGAGGGCATTGCCGACGCCGGCAACCGCGTGGCGCTCTCGGCCTGGCTGCCGCAGGTGAATGCCACGGCCGTGGGCCAGCACTATTTCGGGCTGCCCTTCACGGTTTTCCCCGACCCTACTACGGGCGTGCCGACGCCGCGCCAGCTAGGGGTGAAAAACGTGACGACGCTGGGGCTGGCTGGCACCCAGGTTATTTATAACAACGACGTGCGGCTGGCCGCCCGGCAGGCGCCCCTCAACCGGCTGGCGGCGGGCCAGAACACGATTAACAATAAAATCGCGACCGTTTCGGACGTGAGCAGGGCCTTTTACAGCGTGCTGCTGTCGCAGCGCCAGGCCAAGGTTTTTGACGAGGATATCCGGCGCCTGACCCGCAACTATGTGGATGCCCGCAACCGCTACGACGCGGGTATTGTGGACAAAACCGATTTTTTGCAGGCCCAGATTTCGCTCAACAACTCGAAGGCCAGCCGCAAGCAGTCGTTCGAGGCGGTGAATGCCAACACGGCCTACTTGCAGCAGCTCATGGGCTTTCCGGCTACTAGGTTGGTGGAGTTGCAGTACGACACTTTGCAGCTGGAGCGCGAGGCCGTGGTGGATACGCTAACCCAACTCGACCCTACCAACCGCATCGAGTATCAGCAGGTGCTCACGCAGAAGTCGTTGCAGGGCACCACCGTCAACTACTACCGGCTAGGATTTCTGCCGTCGCTCTCGGCCTTCGGCAACTATAATTCAGTATACCAGGCCAATACGGTGAGCGACCAGTACCAGCAGCGCTTCCCCAACTCCTACGCGGGGCTGCAGATTGCGCTGCCGCTGTTCACGGGCTTTCGGCGCACCCAAAACCTGCGCCTGGCCCGGCTGCAAGACCAGCGCGTGGACGAAGACCTGCTGAACACCCGCAACCAGGTCACGACCGAGTACGCCACGGCCCTAGCCAACTACAAGGGTTACTACGAAGCCTACGTGCAGAGCCGCCAGAACCTGGACCTTTCGCGCCAGGTGTACACGGTGGTCGATTTGCAGTACCGCGAGGGCATCAAGGCGTATCTCGATTTGCTGGTGGCCCAAACCACGCTGCGCACCTCGCAGCTCAACTACTACAGCGCCCTGTTTCAGGTCTTGACCAGCAAGGTCGAGCTGTTGCGCGCGCAGGGCACGCTGCCCACCAACTACTAAGCTTCTTTCGCTTTTTATGACTACTAAATACCTGGCCCTGTGCGCCATAGCGGGCCTGGCGGCCAGCACCGCGTGCGGCAAAAAAGAAGAGAAGAAGAACGCCGCGCCCCCGCCCACCGCCGTGAGCGTGGTGACGGCCCGCACCACCGATGCAGTGTACTACGACCAGTACCCGGCCACCGTAGTGGCCCTCAAGACGGTGGAGCTGCGCTCGCAGGTCACGGGCTTCGTCACGGCTTTGCTCTTTAAGGAAGGCGAGCTGGTGCCGGCCGGCAAGGCGCTCTATGAGATTGACAAGCGCCAGTACGAAGCCGCGTACCAGCAGGCGCTGGCCAACCTGCGCAGTGCCCAAGCCTCGTCGCAGAATGCCGCCGTGAACAGCAGCCGCTACCAGCGCCTGCTGCAGCAGGATGCCGTGGCCCGGCAGCTGGCCGAAAACGCCACGACCACCGCCAGCACTGCCTCGGCCCAGGTAGCCTCGGCGCGGGCGGCGGTGGCCATTGCGCGCACCAACCTCGATTTTGCAACCATTAAAGCGCCATTTGCGGGGCGCATTGGCATTTCGCAGGTGCGGCTAGGGGCGCAGGTAAGCGCGGGCTCGACCTTGCTCAACACGCTATCGAGCGAGGACCCGATTGCCGTGGATTTTGCGGTAAATGAAACGGATATTCAGCGCTTTATCACCCTGCAAAACCAGAAGGGTGTAGCCAGCGACTCGACGCTGCGCTTTGTGCTACCCAATGGCCAGCCCTACAACCAACCGGGCAAAATCCAGACCATCGACCGCGGCGTGGATGCCCAAACGGGTACCATCACGGTGCGCGTGCAGTTTGCCAACCCCCAGCGCCAGCTCAAAGATGGCCTGAGTGGCGTGCTCAAGGCACTCAATACCAAATCGGGCAGCCGCCTCGTCATTCCCAACAAGGCCATTGTGGAGCAGATGGGCGAGAACTTCGTGTACGTGGCCCTCGGCGACAGCGCCAAGCAGCGGAAGGTGCAGCTAGGCCCGCGCCTGCGCGATGACATCGTGATTCTGAGCGGTATCAAGGACGGCGATAAGGTTGTGACCGAAGGCGTGCAGAAGCTGCGCGACGGCGGCAAAATCCAGGTGAGCGCGCCGGGCGCGGCCGTAGCGGCGCCGGCTGGCCCAGCGGCAGGCGGCGCCGGCAAATAATTACGCTGCTAGCCTAGCGCTTTCTCGCCCCTTAGCCTTTCTCTCCGAGAACAGGGGCTAGCGGGCAAGGGGCCGCAGCAAGTGCGACAACGCAGAAAACAAGCCTTTTATGATTGCAGAAACCTTTATTCGCCGGCCCGTCACGGCCATTGTCGCCTCGCTGGTGATAGTGCTGGTGGGCGTGCTGGCCATGCTGAACCTGCCCATTGGGCAGTACCCCGAAATCACGCCGCCCACGGTGTCGGTGACGGGTAACTACATTGGTGCCGACGCCCAAACCGTGGAGCAAACCGTGGCCACGCCCGTGGAAGTGCAGGTCAACGGCACGCCCGGCATGACCTACCTGCAAAGCAACAGCACCAGCAACGGGCAGATGAGCATGACGGTGAACTTCGAGGTTGGCACCGACATCAACATTGCCGCCCTCGACGTGCAAAACCGCGTGGGCATCGCTACCCCCACCCTGCCCCAGGAAGTGCAGCGGCTGGGCCTCACGGTGCGCAAACGCAACCCCAGCATCCTGATGCTGGTGGCTATGTACGCCCCCAAAGGCAGCCACAACACAACCTTCCTCGACAACTACGCCAACGTATTTATTAAGGACGCTCTGCTGCGCACCAAGGGCGTGGGCGACATCGTGAGCCGCGCCGATGACTTCTCGATGCGTCTCTGGCTGAAGCCCGACAAGCTGGCCCAGCTAGGGGTCACGGCGGCCGATATCTCGGCCGCGCTCAACGAGCAGAACGCTCAGATTGCGGCCGGCTCCATTGGCGCGCCGCCTGCCCAGCAGGGGCAGTCATTTGAGTACATCGTGACGGTGCAGGGCCGGCTGGCCACCATTCAGCAGTTTGGCGACGTGGTGGTAAAAACCCGCCCGCAAGACGGCTCGCTGGTGTATCTGCGCGACGTGGCCCGCATCGAGCTGGGCAAGTTCAACTACGCCAACAACTCGTTTGTGGACGGCAAGCGCGCCGCGTATCTGCTTGTTTACCAGGCCCCCGGTGCTAACGCCCTCCAAACCTACGAGAACGTAATTGCCACCATGAACGGCCTGAAGAAGCAATTCCCAGCCGACCTCGACTTCGTGGTGCCCTTTGAAGCGGCGAGCGTGGTGCAGGTCTCGATTGAGGAAGTGGTGCACACGCTGGTCGAGGCGTTGCTGCTGGTTATCGTGGTGGTGTTCGTGTTCCTCCAGAATTGGCGCTCCACACTGATTCCGGTGCTCGCTATTCCGGTATCTATTGTCGGCACGTTCATCTTCTTTATCCCGCTAGGGTTCACTATTAACACGCTGACGCTCTTTGGCTTCGTACTCGCCATTGGCATTGTGGTGGACGACGCCATTGTGGTGGTTGAGGCCGTGGAAGTGAACATCAACGAGCGCAAGATGAGTCCGTTTGATGCCACCCTAGAAGCCATGCGCGAGATTTCGGCGCCGGTTATTGCCATCGCGCTTATTCTGGCGGCGGTGTTCGTGCCAGTGGGTTTCATTCCGGGCATCACGGGGCGGTTGTACCAGCAGTTTGCCATTACCATCGCCATCTCGGTGCTGATTTCGGCCTTCGTGGCCCTGTCGCTCACGCCGGCGCTGTGCGTGCTGCTGCTCAAGCCCCACGAAGAAGGCCACGACGAGCAGCCCAAGGGTTTTGTAGCCAAAGGCTTTAAGAAATTCAACGACTGGTTTGGGCGCGTTACCGAGAAGTATGGCAACGGCGTGCAGAGCGCCATCAAGCACTCGCGCCTCGTGGTTATTCTCCTGGTTTGTTTGCTGGTGGGCGCGGGCCTTTTGTTCCGCAGCAAGCCTAGCGGCTTCCTGCCCACCGAGGACGAAGGCCGGATTATCATCACCTTCAACCTGCCCGAGGGCGCCTCTACCGGCCGCACCGTGGCCACGCTACAGGAGATGATGAAGGAGCTCAGCAAGACCGAAGGTATCCGGCACTACGCCGCGCTAGGGGGCCTGAACGCCGTAAACTTCTCCTCCAAGTCGAACTCCGGCACCATCTTCTGCCAGCTCCAGCCCTGGGAAGACCGCAAGGCCAAGGAGTTGCAGCTAACTGGCCTGATGGCCAGCGTGCAGCAGCGCATGGCGCGCTTTAAGGAAGCTACCACGGTCGTGATTTCGCCGCCGGCCATTCCGGGCCTGGGTAATACGGGCGGCTTCTCGTTTATTTTTCAGGAGCGCGAAGCCGGGGGCGACATTAAAGCATTTGATGCCAACCTACAGAAATTCCTGGGCGCCATCCGGCAGCGACCCGAAATCGCGTCGGGCTTTTCGTTCTTCACCGCCAACACGCCGGGCTACAAGCTCGATATTGACCGCGGCAAGGCCAAGAAACTGGGCGTGTCCATTACGGAGGTGGGCAACGCGCTGCGCACCTACCTGGGTAGTGCCTACATCAATGACTTTACGCTCTACGGCCGCACCTTCCGCGTGGTGGCGCAGGCCGACTCGTCGTACCGCGGCGACATCTCCGACCTGGGCCAGTACTACGTGCGCAACAGCGCCGGCGACATGGTGCCGCTGAGCACGCTCACCACCTACAAGCGCACTGAAACCGCGCCGCTCATCTCGCACTACAACCTGTTTCGCTCGGCCGAAATCAACGGCAACCCGGCCGCTGGCTACAGCTCGGGCGACGCCATCAAGGCCTTGCAGGAAACCGCCGCCCAGACGCTGCCGCAGGGCTACGGCTTCGAGTTTTCGGGCCTGAGCCGCGAAGAATTGCTGGCTGGCGGCCAGACGATTTACATCTTCGCGCTCTCCATCATCTTCGTCTTCCTGTTCCTGGCTGCGTTGTATGAAAGCTGGTCGGTGCCGTTCTCGGTGCTGCTAGCGGTGCCGGTGGGCATTTTCGGCGCCATCTTGGCGCTGTTCTTCCTGCCCAAGCTCACGAACAACGTGTACGCCCAAATCGGTATGATTACGCTGATTGGCCTCTCAGCCAAGAACGCCATCCTGATTGTGGAATTTGCGAAGGAACGGGTTGATAAGGGCATGCCGCTGGTCGATGCCACGCTCGATGCCGTGCGCCAGCGCCTGCGCCCCATCATTATGACGTCGCTAGCCTTCATCCTCGGTATTCTGCCGCTGGTATTCGCCTCCGGCGCCGGCGCCCAAAGCCGCCAGACCCTGGGCTGGACCGTGATGGGTGGTATGCTAGCCGCTACGGGCATGGGCATCTTCTTCGTGCCGGTGCTCTACGTCATCATCACCCGCTTCGCCTACGGCAAAGAAAAGCTGGCTGAGCTGGAGAAAAACTACAAGCCCGAGGAGCACGGCGGCCCGCCCAAAGAAGGCGACGCGCCCCACGAAGGCGAAGCCCCCCAAGGTGCCCCAGTACCTGCCTAAGGGCTAGCCCACCGTTTGCAAAAAAGGCCCGACCGCAACTGCGGCCGGGCCTTTTTCGTGTAGCGCGGACTTTTAGTCCGCAGTCAAGCTGAGCAATTATTTACAGCTGGGCTTGGCTCGCGGACTAAAAGTCTGCGCCACTCCTTACTCCCCAGCCTTCTCCATGAGGTCGGCCAGCTCCTGCGAGATGCCGGTGCTGCTGAAGCCGCCGTCGTGCATGAGGTTTTGCATGGTCACGTAGCGCGTCAGGTCCGAGAAGAGCGACACGCAGTAGTCGGCGCAGGCCTCGGCAGGCGCGTTACCAAGCGGCGACATTTTCTGCGCGTACTCATAAAACGCGTTGAAGCCACTGATGCCCGAGCCGGCCGTGGTCTTGGTCGGCGACTGCGAGATGGTATTCACGCGCACCTTCTTGAGGTGGCCTAGCCGCTGGCCGTAGCTGCGGGCAATGCTTTCGAGCACCGCCTTGGCCTGGGCCATATCGGTGTAGTCGAGGAAGGCGCGCTGGGCGGCGATGTAGCTGAGCGCCACCACGCTGCCCCACTCGTTGAAGGCATCCTGCTTCTCGGCCACCGCCAGCATCTTGTGCAGCGAGAGGGCCGATACGTCGAGCGTCTGCTGGAAGAATTTGTAGTCGAGGTCGCCGTAGCTCTTGCCCTTGCGGATGTTGGCGCTCATGCCAATGGAGTGCAGCAAAAAGTCGATTTTACCGCCAAAGTGGCTCTGCGCCTCCGTGAACAGCGTGCCCAGCTCCTCTACCGACGTGGCGTCGGCCGGGATGATGGGCGCGTCAATCTCGGCGGCTAGGGCCTTGATTTCGCCCATGCGCATGGCTAGCGGCGCATTGGTGAGCACGATGCGCGCGCCCTGCTCGTGGGCTTTCTGGGCTACTTTCCAGGCAATCGACTGCGAGTTGAGCGCGCCGGAGATAATGCCGACTTTGCCGGCGAGAAGATTAGAGGACATAAGGTGTGGGGTATGCTTTAGCTTGCCACCAATGAGGCGAAACCGATAAACAAAAGTAGGCAGGCGGCCGGCAAGCTAACGCTTACCCCACTAGTTCCTCGCCACGCAAAGCCAGCAGCTCGCGGGCGCTCTGCAACGCATTTTCGCTGGGCTTGGCCCCAGCTATCATGTGGGCGATTTCCTTGATGCGGTCGTCGGGCGAGAGCTGGCGGATGCGGCTCACGGTGCGGTCGGCGCGGTCTTCCTTGTACACGAAGTAGTGCGTGTCGCCAGCCGCTGCCATTTGTGGCAGGTGCGAAATGGCTACGAGTTGGTGCTTGTGGGCCATTTGCTGCATCATGCGGCCCACCTTCACGGCAATTTCGCCGCTGATGCCGGTGTCAATTTCGTCGAAAACTATTGTTGGCAAAGCCGTCTTGTCGGCCAGCATATATTTGATGCACAGCATCAGGCGCGAAAACTCGCCGCCCGAGGCAGCCTTACTCAGCGTCTGTGGCTGGGCACCTTTGTTGGCCGTGAAGAGGATGCTCACCACATCGGAGCCGCTGGCCGAGAGCGGACCATTTTTGTGCTCCACCACGATGCGGGCGTGTGGCATACCGAGGTCGGCTAGTAGCGCGCTTAGCTCTTTTTCGAACTTCGGGAAGGATTTGCGGCGGCTTTCGGAGAGCTTGGCAGCTTGGGCAGTAGCCTGCTTCAGGGCGGCGTCCGAGTCTTTGCGCAGGCGGGTTATCTCCTTGTCGAGGTTCAGCACCGAGCCCACTTTCTGGCGCAGGGTTTCGCGGGCTTCGAGCAGGCCCTCCACGTCGCGGCGCTGGTGTTTGCGCTGCAAGTTGTAGAGCACCGTGAGGCGCGCTTGCAGCTCCTCGGCGCGGGCGGGGTCGCCCTCGGTGCGGCGCTCGGCGGTTTCTACTTCGTCGGCAATGTCGTGCAGCTCAATGAGGCAGCTTTCGAGGCGCTCGCGCAGTTCACGAAAGGTTTCCGAGTAGCCACTCACCTGCCCCAGCAGCGTGGAGGCGTCCTTCATGGTGCCGGTGGCGCAGCTTTCGCTGTCGCGCAGGCCGTGCAGCGCCTGGCTTAGCTTGTATTTAATTTCCTCGGCGTGTTCGAGCTGCTTTACTTCCTGCTCCAGCGCGTCCTGGTCTTCTTTGTCGAGGTTGGCTTCTTCCAGCTCATTCAGCAAGAAGCTATTGTAATCCAGCTCTTTGGTAGCTTGCACCGACTGGTCTTCGAGCGCCTTAAGGTCGGTTTCGAGCTTGCGATACTGGCGGTAGGCGTTGCCGTAATGCGTGCGCGTGGGCACTAGGTTGGCGTAGAGGTCAAGCAGGTTGAGCTGAAACACGGCATCGCCCAGCAGCAGCGTATCGTGCTGCGAGTGAATGTCCATCAGGTTCGCCCCAATCTTGCGTAGCGCGTCCAGCGTCACAGGCGTGTCGTTCACGAAGGCCCGCGACTTGCCCGAGGGGCTGATTTCGCGCCGTAAGATGCACTGCGTGTCATAGTCCAGGTCCTCGGCCTCAAAAATATCTTGCAGTTGATAATTTTTGATGTCAAACTGCCCCTCAATCACACACTTACGCTCGGTATTGAAGAGCATCCGCGAGTCGGCCCGGTTGCCCAGCAGCAGCCCAATGGCCCCCAGCATAATAGACTTGCCCGCCCCAGTTTCGCCGGTAATAATATTAAGCAGCGGCGAAGGCCGCAACTCCAACTGCTCGATAAGAGCGTAATTCTGAATACGAAGGTCTACTAACATCGACCGCAGATTTAACGGATTTAACGGATTGCGCGGATACGCTGGCTTCGCCGGCTGGCTAGGCTACGGGTGCTGGGCCGGGTGCTTGGGATTGTGGTCGACGGCCTGGCAACGCTACACTAAAATTAGTAGCTAACCGGCGAATACCGTTACCAATTTGTTTGGCAGTAGCAAAAAGGTGGTTCTTCGCTGCCAAAAGCGGCGAATAAAAAACGGGCCGGCGAAGCCGCCCAATCCCACGCGCCCGTGCCCAAGCGCAACGCCACCCCCCATAAAAAACGGGCAGGCGAAGCCGCCTACCCGTTAGCCTAGTCAGCCCGCTTTAGCGGGCGTATCCACGCAATCCGTTAAATCCGTTAAATCTGCGGTCATTGGCGGTTGATGGTTTGGTATTTGGCCAGGTTGCCCGGGTCTACGTCGGTGAGCAGGGCCAAGAGCTGCTGCTTTTGCTGCGCATCGGTGCTAGTGCGGAAGATGTTGGTAATCTCGTCGGCCTTCGCATCAAAGAAAGCGCGCACAAACAGCGTGCTGGGGCGCACCGTGTTGGCTTTCTGAATCCCATTAAGCGCCGCCAGGATGGAAGTACGCGCCTCGTCGGGCTTCTCGATGAAGATATCCATGCCCTGCCGATAATAGGCGTACAGGCCAGTGCGGAAAGCTTCCAGCTGCGGGTCGGTAAGATTGTTGAGCAGCCAGTAGCGGTTTCGCGCGCTGGTATCGCGCCAGCCTTCATCCGACTCATTCGTAACCGTTTGGTTGGCTGAGTATTGCAGAATATTGCGCGCCTGGTCGTAGTAAGTAGTACCCCCTAGCCGGGAAAATGTATCCTGGTCGGCTCCAATCACCATGTAGGCATAAAAAGCCAGCAGCGACGACAGGTTATTGACGAAGTTGCTGGGCGAATAATCAAGCTGCTGCCCGTTGGGCGCGTAAATAAAATTGAAGTTCCGGTCGTTGATACTCAGCACATTGGTTTCGTAGCCCGTGCCATACACCGGCCGCGTAGCAATGAGGCGCATCGTGGCCTGGTACGTCCCGTTCTGCGGAATAGCCGTGATACCCACGAACATCCGCAGCTTGATGCGGCCATCTACCTGGTTTTGCAGGTACGCCTGACGGGTCCAGGTGCGGGTGTTGAGAAAGGCCGTCATATCCTTCTCCAGCTGTGCTACCAGCGTGGGGTCGGTGATGGTCACGTTTTCCAGCGTGATGGCCACTCGGGCATTCAGCTCCTGCGCCTGGCTGGGGCTAGCCACAGCGGCCAGCAGCAGGCAACACAACGCGAAAATCTTACGCATAAACGGTGGTAAAACGGGTCAGAATAAGGGCTACCAGCGTGCGGGCCAGCTCCAATTTAGCTTGTAGCTCAAAGTTAAGTACCTGCCCGGCCCGGTCGAGCACGGTTACTTTATTAGTGTCGTGTCCAAAACCAGCACCAGCATCACGCAACGAGTTGAGCACTACCAAGTCGAGATTTTTGCGCTGGAGCTTGCCTTGGGCGTGAGCCAGCTCGTTGGTAGTTTCCAACGCAAAACCTACCGAAAATTGTTCAGCCCGCTTGGCCTGGCCGAGGGTGGCGGCAATGTCCACGTTCTTGACCAGCTCCAGCGTGAGGGTATCACCCTCTTTCTTAATCTTTTCGGTAGCTACGTGGGCAGGCCGATAGTCGGCCACGGCGGCGGCAAACACCCACACATCGGCCCGCGGCGCAGCCTCGGCGGCGGCCTCGTACATCTGCTGGGCCGTTTCGACCCGCACTATGCTGACCAGCGGGCTAGCCGGCGCGGGCAGCGCCGTGGGTCCGCTCACGAGCGTGACGCTAGCCCCCGCCGCCGCAAAAGCCTCGGCCAGCGCGTAGCCCATTTTACCCGTCGAGCGATTGCCCAGGAAGCGCACCGGGTCGAGGGGCTCGTAAGTGGGGCCGGCAGTGAGGAGAATATGCATAAGCGAGAAAGGTGTGGCAGGCTTCAGCCGGCCGCACTAAGTAGTTTACACTCAAACCTATGACCTGGCAAGCGAAAGCTTACCGCACCCCACAGCTCACCCTGCAAAGAACGCCGCTAGCTCAGCCACAATCTGCTCGGGCTCCAGCATCCGGCCGGGGCCGCTGAGGCCGCTAGCCAGCGCACCGCTGGGCGAGTCGAACACGTGGTTGCCGAACGAGCGCAGGCGCTCGATATTGGCTTGCACCGCTGGGTGGGCATACATATCCAGGTCCATGGCCGGGGCCAGAAACACCGGGCAGCGCGCCGATAAGTATACCGCACTCAGCAAATTGGGACACAGGCCGTGGGCTAGCTGGCCGAGCGTATTGGCGCTGGCCGGGGCAACCACGTAGGCCTCGGCCCACAGGCCTAGCTCCACGTGGTTGTGCCACTGGCCGCTGGCCGCATCACGCAAAAAGCCCGTCAAAACGGGCTTTTTAGAGAGGGTACCCAACGTGAGGGGCGTCACGAACAGCGCGGCAGCTTCGGTGAGGATAACCTGCACCTCGGCGCCCGCCTGCTCCAGCAGCCGCACCAGCGGCGCGGCCTTGTAGGCGGCAATACTGCCGCTAACCCCTAGCAGGATGCGGCGGCCGTGCAGAGGCGATTGCTGATTAGCACTCATTAACGTTAAATAATTACCAATCAGCAATCACCCAACTGCTTAGAACAGCTCGCGGGGAATAATAACCGGGGCTGCCTCGGGCGTTTCGTAGTGCAGCTCGCCAGCGATGAACTCCTCAATGGCCTGGCTGGTAGGCTTGGGCTGGCGCTCGTACTGCTTGCTGATTTCAATCTGCTCGCGGTTTTCGAACACTTCTTCGAGGTTATCGACGGTGGTGGCGAACTCGGCCAGGCGGTCGGTCAGCTCTTCTTTCAGCTTCACCGACAGCTGGTTGGCGCGCTTCGAGATGATGGAAATCGCCTCGTACACGTTGTTGTTTTCGGTCGTGATGTCGGCCAGGTTGCGGGTGATGATGGAGGCGGAGGCGGGGGTCTTCATGATGTGGGGTAGTCGGTTGCGGGTTGGCAGTCGAAGGCGCAGGGCCAGCCCCAAAAGCGGGCACCGGGTAACCAGCGACTGAAAAATTAGTTTGTGCCGGGTGCCGGCGCCGGGCTAGCCGCAGCATTGGCGTCGGGAATACTTTTGAGGCGCTCCAGCTCGGCGCGGCTATCGTCATACATAGTCTGGGCCAGGCGCAGGTTTTTGCTCTGCGGGTATGCATCAATGAAGCTCTGGTAAAAAGTCACCGCATCCAAAAAGCGCTCGCGCTGCTTGGATTCGATGCTTTCCTTGGCCCAAGCATACTGCGCTTGCAGCTTGATGTAGTCGGCCTGCTCGCTGTAAACCGAGCCGGGATATTGCTGCGTAAAGTTGCCGAGCGAGGTTACGGCCGCCTGGTTGTAGCGCAGGGCGTAGTACAGCTTGGCGCTCTGAAAAGCCTTGTTTTCCAGCTTCTTCTGCAACTCCTGCGACATACTTTCGGCTTCGGCCCGGAACTGGCTGGTGGCGTAGGTGTTCAAAAAGTCCTGAATCGTCTCGACAGCCGTAATCGTGTTGGTCTGGTCCAGCTCGTAGCC
>Ga0308157_10002335_pt1 | contig 31668 bp, 21 predicted proteins | sample PhyBR1_FD_201035 | JGI IMG/M metagenome (GOLD analysis project Ga0308157, IMG submission 201035) | Phyllosphere microbial communities from UC Gill Tract Community Farm, Albany, California, United States - DLSLB.R1 | ecosystem: Host-associated > Plants > Phyllosphere > Unclassified | place: USA...
CGAAAGTCGCTGTTCACTTTGGCGATAGGGTGATCTCGCTCGCCGAGCAGCCCACACGAGACGGGGTGCATCCGATCAGCTACCGGCCGATCGCGCGCCTACTCGGATGGAAACGTCTTTCCGATATCCGGAAAGAGGTTTCCGCCGTTGGCTACGTCGCATCGCTGGTACGGGCGACTAGGCCGCCTATCAGAAGAGCGGTCGTGCTGGAAATGCAGTAGCGCGGATGAGTTCGGCCAGCGCACTCTGTCTGCGTCTGCACGCGGTGCGGCATTTCGGCGACCACGCTCCACCCACGAGATGAATTATCAGAGCGGTCTTATATAATGGGGCATCCGCCGAGAGTTTAGGAAAGAGTCCCATGATTGGCTCCATAGAGGCTTTTCGCCGTCATATTCGAGCTCTACTTCACCGTCAGCGGTAAGCTCTCCGATCTCACAGGTATGACGATTGAAAAGAAGTCGTCTAACTTCAATGGGTATGTGATCGGAGGATAAGAGCGCACTAACCTCATCTGAAAAGTTGAACGCCGATGGGTGCTCCGCAACCAAAGCGATTATTATGCCGGCGGTACTTGGAATGGAGTTTACCCGGTAGCTTCGAATAACGTTCGACAAGAGATCGCCCTCAAAGATGCCATAGCGAGCTATAATAAGCTGCAGCTGAAACTCCACTCACGAGGCATCGAGCCAATGCCCGAGAACTCGACCCGCTCGGTGCATTTTGCGTGAAACCACGCTTGAACCGCCAAGTCGATCACGCTTCGCAAATAGCTCCTTCCGGCTACGGTCCGGATTGCAGCCTGAGATTTCAGCAAAGAGCTGGCCTTGGGCACCATTATCTTCCATGCGGACCCCGTCCGTTCGATTAGACCAGGGTTTATCTCCGCCCAGTACGCCATTCTAGTATCAGGGTGACAGAGAATTACTATGACCGTTAGACTTGAAGAGAGCCAATAGTCTAAATGCTTTAATTCGCCACGGAATATAAAATGTTCGTCTTTTTCCTCTTTGAAATAATGATAACCACACTTAATCTGTACCGCTATAAGGCGCCCTGTCCCGAGGCGTTTGTTATCCGGACCGTCAACAACGATTTCGATCTCCCCATCGATGCCAATGTCAAAGCGCTCCTTCGCTCGAAATAGGAATTTCAGATCGTCGTGTACGATGGCCTCGACGATACGAACGCCTAGCGCGGCCAACTCTGCCTCGGGCGTCACCTCGGGGAGGTTCACGATTTAGGACTTCCAGTCAGTGGTGAAATCGAGCGCGTCGATCATGTCGAACAGGGAGCAGCACGGAACTCCAAAGCCTTTGCAAACGTCAGGGACTTTGCGGTTTGCCCCCTGCTTGCTCGGCTTCGAGACCTCGAAGCTGACGACGGTACGTTCGCCCGGTTCGATGCGTCCGTAGGCGATAAGGAAGGGGTCGCGGCCGACCATCTCGACGCCATTCTCATCGAGCAATCCATAGCCTGCCATGATAGTGTCTGCGACCAGCCCGGGATCAAGTTCATCGGCAAGGACGAGCGCTGCCTTGCTCTCCTCCATGCACAACCAATCGACGATGTCGCCGCGGCCAGACACCACCTCCTCATACTGTTCGAGAGGAATTTTGACGTTGCCGATCGTCCCCTGGTGACGCAGCCAGTCCCAGAAGACGGGGAAGCGCTTGATTGGATAGGCGCGGCGATCGCCAGTGATCAGCGTGTCGGCATCGAGAAGGTAGAGCAACCCGGCCCCGCTATGCCGTTAGCTCGGTCATACGACCGATCGCGGTTGGCTTTACGCCGAGGACCTTGCCTGCCTTTGTGGTGGTGAGGGCACCGCCAGCGACCATGCGGTCGACCAAGCTTAGCAGTCCCTGGCCGACACGGTGACGACGAACGACATAATAGTCGGGAGCACCTTTGCCGGCCTTCTGAGGGAACTCGCGACGGTCTTCGTCGAAGCGATCTGCCAACCGCCGGTAAAGCGCTGCGTCGATCAACCTCTCACGCAGCAGATTATACGCGACCATCTTCCGGCTGACCTTACGCGCGTTAGCGAAGGCGCCGATCTGCTCGACAAGGTCGTCGAAAATGACGTTAACATCAATCTGGCGGAGCTCATCGCGCACCAGCAGAAAGCGAGCGGCAGCGTCGTCGCAAAGACGCTCAATCGCTTGCTCGCTATCGTAGCCGCTAATGCCACTCTGCCCGAGCAAGACGTGCCCCAACTCGTGCAAGAGGGTGAAAGGCCACGCGGTCTTGGAGTCCGTCTCGTTGATGACGATGAAAGGCGCGACGTCGTCTGCGAGCGCCATGCCACGGAACACCCCAGGGCTCAGGTTGCTTCGATAGCTTCCGAGGTTGCCAATCAGCAGCACGTAGACGCCAGTGGCTTCGACTGCGTCGCGAAGAATGCGAAACGCCTGCTCAATCGTGCGCGCCTCGCGGTATGCGGTGCGATCCAGCGCCAGAAGATCCGCCATTGCCGCGGCGAGGCCATCCGGTCCGACGCGAGGATCCACAGACCCAACGAATGGGAGACGTTCGGCTTCTTCTGCATCCTCCAGCGCGCCGCGTACGAGCGCCTGCCGCGTTCGCACGTCACGCACCAGCGCATCAACCGTCGCCTCCGCGCCGACCTCGCGCTGCCGTAGAGTCCGAAAGTCGTGAGCCCGGGCCGCTGCTGCTGGCGGCGCAGCCAGGTAGAAGGTCAGGAGGGGCCGCCGGTAGCGATCGGCCATTTTAACCAGCTGCGGGCGGCTCGGCTCCCGATTGCCACTCTCCATCTCCGCGAGGCGCGCGGCTGCGCTGTCGCCCGCAAGACCAATACCTCGCGCGGCGTCCTCAAGCGTCAGGCCCGCGCTTTCGCGCGCCCATGACAGGATCTGAGGATTTACCTTGGGCATCTTAGGCTCAGCGAACTCCACGGCTTGGCTGAACCGTTATGGCCACTGGTAACGCGTCTGTCAGGCCCTAGCTTACGGTTTGCGTCGAGAACCAGGCGGCGAGCGGTCATAACGGAGGTCAACTAGGCTCCTAGACCCTAGTCACGTGACATCGTCATCAACTGAGATGGATAAGGGGCAGCAAGGTCGCTGATCTCCTCCCAGGGGGCGGTCAACCAGCGGTCGTAATCGTCATCATGGAGGATCACCGGCATAGCCTTAGGGTGGATCGGCGCCACGATCGCGTTCGGCTCCGTTGTCAGAAATCCGTACGCGTTGCCGCGCTCCATCGGCCTCCAAATGCCAGCGAACGCGAAGATCGGCCGGCTCGGTACGTCAAACCAATGCAGCGGCTTCTTTCCGTCTTCGCCAGGAGCGATCCCGTACTCGGAAAAGGACGTGACGGGCACCAGACAGCGCCGCGCCGGGGTGGTCAGCATCGACCTCCAGAAGCCCGAGCTGAGATTCCTGACGTTCGTTACGTACTTGGTCAGCTTCGCCGCAGGATCGCGCTTACTGGGAACCTGGGTCGGTACGCCCCATTCCATACGCGCGAGCCGTCGGTCGTCGCCGTCCTTGATGACGACTGCGCCGTAGAAGGGGGTCTTGTTACCTGTGGGGAAGATATCACCGGCCGGGAACGTCTCGTCCGGCTCATAGGGCGGGCGGATGCCAAACGTCGCCATCACCTCGGCCTGCTTGGCCGTGAGCCTGTACCTGTTGCACATCCGCGCCTCCCGTTGGCGCCGGCGAGCTTACCCGCCGGCGCGGATGCCTTAGAGCTTGTCCTTCAGCCCCTTGGCGGCGGTGAACGCCACCTTTTTCGACGCCGCAATCGTCATGCTTTCGCCCGTCGACGGATTGCGGCCCTCACGTTCCGGCCGATCCTTGACGGTGAACTTGCCGAAGCCGTTGATCGAAACCTCTTCGCCCTTCGCAGCCGCAGCCGCGATCTGGTCGAACACCGCGGTGATCGCCTTCTTCGCATCCGCCTCGCTCGTGCCCGTCGCTGCCGCAACGCCCTTGGCCAGCTCACCAACGTTCATGCTAATCGTACTCCCTGAGAAACCGGGCGGGACCTTACCGATGGCGAGCGACGACACAACGACCATGCTGGATGAGGCAGGCGAACAAGCCGTCCGCCTTATGCTGTCGAAGCTCGAGGACCACGACGTCACGGTCGTTTTCGAGTTAGTGGGTGGAGCGGGCCCGATCGGTGACCTGGCCGCGGAGGCGATGAAGGAACGCAACATCGATCTCTGAGGCTGCGGGTTCAATGTTCCTTCCCATCCTGATCGCTGCGGTCTCTCCCTCCGAACATACGGTCTTCACCTGCCGTATCGGTGACCGGGTGGCCATGGTTGTGCGGGAGGGCTCAAACCTCGCTTACCGATCGATCCGGCGAGGGGGTCTCGAACTTCAGATACCGGATGGGAGCTACGCGCGAGAGGGCTTCTCAGGGGGAGGCGAGCTACAAGCAATCTTCAAGAATGGTCCATGGACGTACGTCGTCTTCGAACGAACAATCCGAACCAACTTCACCGGTCCGAACACCCCGAGCTTTGAGGCCGGCGTCGACGTATTACGGCGGGGGCGTGTCGTCGCTCGCCGTCGCTGCGACGACGCCGAGACGCAATTCGCCGAGCAATTAGATGGGGCGCCCAAAACGCCCTTCGTCGAGCATTGAGCATGCTGCATGTTGAGCCTTCGTCGCTCACGCCTTGATCAGCTAGCGTGACGGTCTCGAGTGATCCGAGGATCCTCGTACAGGTCGCGCAGCGCACGCAATCGGTAGGCGTTCCACCAGCGTTGCCAGCGATGCTCGGCCGCGTCGTGGATCATGTGGCACCGCTGACAAAGCGCCTTTAAATTGGCGGATGCGCTGTTGCTCGGATCGTGGTCGAGATGAGCGCAGGCCAGAACGACGTATGTTACCTGGACGCTGGCCAGCGTAAAGCCGCCTCTCACAGCGATCCGTTTGCCACGGTCCGAACGCCAGCAAGCCGCCTCCGCGTCCCACCAGCGGCCGTCGCCGAGGTGCGCGACGCGTTGGAGGTGCGGCCGTCTACACTGCTCGCACCGCCGACCAGCGCGCTCGAACCGGATCATGCCTGACAGCTGCTGCCAGTCGATTGGGTAAAGCCAGCGATTTTCGGCGCGGATCGGCATCCGGATTCTATGAGTCACGTTGCTGCCCTTGGAAAGATATTTTTCCCCGGTTTGTTGGCGCTTCGTTTCGGTGGCGTTCCGCGTGAATCGACGAATTGAGCCGGTCGGACCTTGACCAGGGGGACCCAGTAACGGAACATAAAGGGAACGAGTAGAGTCTTAGAACACGATGTCCGCCGCCCTCGATTCCTTCGCGCCCAGCATAGCGCATCTGCGGACGATCGCTACGCCTGCCGCGGATCATCGCGTCATGCGGTTCGACGTGGACGCGCTAGACAGCCGGCTCGGGGGAGGGGGGCTGCGCGCCGGCGCGCTGCACGAGGCGACTGCGCGAAGCGCCGCGCTGGTCGATGATGCCGCCACCACGCTCTTCCTCGCCGGCGTCGCCGCGCGCGAAGCGGCAGGAGCAGGCGGGCCGGTGCTGTGGGCGAGCTGCCGCGCCGACCTGTACGCTCCGGCGCTCGAGCAAGCCGGCCTGCCGTCGGCGAACGTGATCTACGCTCAGCCGCGCGACGATGCCGCGCTGCTGGCGGTTGTCGAGGATGCTGTGCGCGACGGCACGCCCGCTGCGATCGTCGCGGAGGCGAGCAAGGTCTCGATGGTGGCGACGAGGCGCCTGCAGCTCGTCGCGGCCGACGCCGACATGCCGGTGCTGCTGCTGCGCCGCGGGCGCGGCCTCAATCAGGATGTGTTCGCCGAGCCTTCGGCCGCGTGGACGCGTTGGCGGATCGGTGCCGCGCCGTCCGAGCGATTGGGCGTCGCGGGTGTTGGACGAGCTAGATGGGCGGTGGAGTGCGTCCGCCAGCGTGGGGGTGAGGGCTTCTCCCTGATTGTGGAGGGCAGCGATGAGACGGGTCGTCTCGCTGTTCCTGCCGAGCTTGGCCGTGGAGCGGCTGAGACGGTTGGAACGGTCCGCTTCGCGGCAGCCTGAAAGGCCTGTCCTCGAGCTGCCGGTAGACGACGACCCCGGCGCCTGTTCGGTGCCGCGGGGCGGAGGATGGCGGCCAGGTGCGCGTTGGGCGCGCGAAGGCATGCCGTCGCGCGGCGACGTCGAAGCTCAGATCGCGGCGCTACCCACCCACGCTCAACCGCCCATGCGTGAGCTCGGCCGGCGCTCGGAAGCCGCGAGCCACCCCTACAAGGCGGCGGCACCAGCACCCCGGATAAGCGTACCGGCCGCAAACCCGATCGAGCACGCGCCGCTTGCGCTGATCGACAAGGTGGGCCGGCGTGAGGAGGTGGTCGCCGCCTGCGACGGCGCCCGCGCGCTCGGCGTCCATCCGGGCATGGCAGCAACCCACGCGCGCGCGCTCGTGTCGGATCTCGACTTCCGGCCGGCTGAACCGCAAGCCGACGCCGCGCTGCTGGATCGACTTGCGCTGCTGGCGGTGCGCCGCTGGTCGCCGATCGCCGCGGTTTCCTCAAGTGATGGGCTCTGGATTGATCTCGCGGGCTGCGAGCACCTGCACGGCGGTGAGGAGCGCTTCTGCCAGCGTCTGATCGCCTTCTGTAGGCGAGCGGGCTTCACCGCGCGCGTGGCGGTGGCCGACACACCCGGAGCGGCGCACGCCCTCGCGCGCTTCGGCCGCGGCGAGCTGATCCGCGCCGAGCCGGGTGCGACCGCCAGCGCGCTCGCTCCGCTGCCTATCGTGGCGCTGCGCCTCGCACCCAATGCGCTCAGCGCCGCGCGCCGCTTCGGCTTCGAGACGATCGCGGATCTCCTGCCAGTCTCGCGGGGGCCGCTCGCCCGACGGCTCGGCCTGCCGGCGATTACCCGGCTCGACCAGGCGCTTGGCGCGGTCGCCGAGCCGATCACGCCGCGCGAGGACGCCGAGGTGCCGCTCGTCGAGCGCCGGCTGCTCGAGCCGATCGGCACGGCCGAGGCGATCGAGCAGGTCATGGGCGACCTGCTCCACGACCTCGCCGGCGTGCTGCAGGAGCGCGGCCTGGGCGCGCGCGCACTGCGGCTCACCGGCCTTCGCGTCGACGGAACCGAGCAAGTGATCGCCGTCGGCACGTCGCGGCCGACGCGCGAGGTGGCGCACCTCCTGCGGCTGCTGAAGCTGAAGATCGAGCGGATCGATCCGGGCATGGGGCTCGAGCAGTTCTGGCTCGTTGCGCCACATACCGAGCCGCTCGACGCGGTCGACCTCGGCGCCGTGCTCGCCGGCGAGACGCTGGTGCGCGACCCTGCGCGCCTCGTCGACGTGATCGCAGGCAGGATCGGCTCGCGCGCCGTCTTCCGCATAGCGCCGATCGAGAGCCATGTGCCGGAGCGAGCCGTCGCCCGCTCCGACCCGAACGAAACGCCTGGACCCTGGCCAAAGTGGCCGCGACCAATCCGACTTTTTGCGCGGCCCGAGCCACTGGCGCGCGTCATCGCGCTGATGCCCGATCAACCACCGCGGCGTTTCGAGTGGCGCGGCAAGGCGTACAAGGTCGTTGCGGGCGACGGTCCCGAGCGGGTCCATGGCGAATGGTGGCGGCGCGACGCTGAGGTGTGGGCGGTGCGTGACTATTATCGGGTCGAGGACGAGGAGGGCGGCCGCTACTGGGTGTTCCGCCGCGGCAACGGCTTTGAGGACGATACGGGCGACCTCAGCTGGTGGATGCATGGGGTCTTCGGATGACCCATTATGTCGAGTTGCAGGTGCTCACCCACTTCTCGCTCCTACGCGGAGCGTCGTCGCCGGAGGAGCTGTTCGCGGCTGCGGCGCTGCTGGGCTATCCCGCGATTGGCGTAAGCGACATCGGCACGGTGGGAGGCGTAGTGCGCGCCTGGGAGGCGCAGAAGGCAACCGGCGTGCGCTCGATCGCGGGCACACGCGTGGATCTCTCCTGCGGCCGGCGCCTGCTGCTCTATCCCACAAACCGGCCAGCCTGGTCGCGGATCACGCGCCTGCTCACCGACGGCAAGAAGCGCGCAAGGAAGGGCGGGTGCCTGCTGCACTGGCAGGACCTCGAGCCATGGTCGGAGGGCGTCATTGCCATCCTGCTGCCGGGCGAAGCGGACGAGGAGAACCTCGCTGCGTTGAAGGACCTGCGGGCGGTCTATGGACGTCGCGGGTACATGGCGCTGTACCAGCGGCGCCGGCCGGGCGACGCCGTGCGCATCGATGCGCTGGCGCGGCAGGCGGGCGGCGCCGGCGTGCGGGCTGTCGTGACCGGTGACGTGCTCTACCATGCGCCCGAGGCGCGCCTGCTGCAGGACGTGGTCACCGCGGTGCGTGAGAAGTGCACCGTCGACGAGCTCGGCTACCGCCGCGAGGTGAACGCCGACCGAGCGCTGAAGTCGCCTGACGAGATGGTGCGCCGCTTCCGCGCCTATCCTGACGCGCTGCAGGCGAGCGTCGACATCGCCAAGCTCTGCACCTTCGACCTTGGCGAGCTGGCCTACCAGTACCCGCACGAGCGCCTGATCGAGGGGCTGACGGCGCAGGAGGCCTTGCAGAAGCTGGCGGCCGAGGAGGTCGAGCGGATGTTCGACGGTAACGTGCCGGAGGCCTACACCACGCAGATTGCGCATGAGATGCGGCTGATCGGCGAGCTCGGCTACGCGCCCTACTTCCTCACCGTCTATGCGATCGTGCGTGAGGCACGCCGGCGCGGGATCCTGTGCCAGGGCCGTGGCTCGGCCGCCAATAGTTGCGTGTGCTTCGTCCTCGGCGTCACCTCAATCGACCCGATCAAGCACGAGCTGCTGTTCGAGCGCTTCGTGTCGGGCGAGCGGCGCGAGCCACCAGACATCGACGTCGACTTTGAGCACGAGCGCCGCGAGGAGATCATCCAGTGGATCTATGAGACCTATGGTCGCAACCACTCCGCGCTGACGGCGGTCGTGACGCGCTACCGCGCGCGCGGCGCAGTGCGCGACGTGGGCAAGGCGCTCGGCCTGCCAGAGGATCTGACCTCCTCGCTCGCCGGCCTCGTGTGGGGCTGGTCCGCCGAGGGCGTCGGGGAGAAGCAGGTCGACGAGCTCAACCTCGACATCGCCGATCGACGCCTGCGCCTGACGCTCGACCTCGCGCGCAAGCTGATCGGCGTGCCGCGTCACATGTCGCAGCACCCCGGCGGCTTCGTGCTGACCCATGATCGCCTTGACGACCTGGTGCCGATCGAGCCCGCGGCGATGGAGGATCGGCAGATCATCGAGTGGGACAAGGACGACATCGACAGCCTCAAGTTCATGAAGGTCGACGTCCTCGGCTTGGGCATGCTCGGCTGCATGAACCGAGCCTTCAACCTGCTCGAGCAGGACAAGGGCATCCGGGTCGGTCTGGCGGACCTGCAGGACGACGATCCCGACGTCTACGCCATGATCCAGAAGGCCGATACGCTCGGCACCTTCCAGATCGAGAGCCGCGCGCAGATGAGCATGCTGCCGCGGATGAAGCCCCGGCGCTTCTACGACCTTGTGATCCAGGTCGCGATCGTGCGCCCGGGCCCGATCCAGGGCGACATGGTCCACCCGTATCTGCGCCGGCGTGAGGGGCTGGAGCGGCCGGAATATCCGCGGCCCGAGCTGCGCGCGGTGCTCGAGAAGACCCTCGGCGTGCCGCTATTTCAGGAGCAGGCCATGAAGGTCGCGATCGTCGGCGCGGGCTTCACGCCGGCCGAGGCGGACCAGCTGCGCCGCGCCATGGCGACGTTCAAGTTCACCGGCGGTGTCAGCCACTTCAGCGAGAAGCTGATCGGGGGCATGGTCGAGCGGGGCTACCCGCGCGAGTTCGCCGAGCGCACCTTCCGCCAGCTCGAGGGCTTTGGTTCCTACGGTTTTCCCGAGAGCCACGCCGCCAGCTTCGCGAAGATCTCCTACGCCTCGTCGTGGATGAAGCACCATCATCCCGACGTGTTCTGCGCCGCGCTCATGAACGCACAGCCGATGGGCTTCTACGCGCCGGCCCAGATCGTCCGCGACGCGCGCGAGCACGGCGTCGAGGTGCGGCCGCCTTGCGTTAACGCCAGCCGTTGGGACTGCACGCTCGAACCGACGCGCGGACGCTACCTGGCAGTGCGGCTCGGCCTCAGGCAGATCCGCGGCCTGTCGAACGCGGACGGCGCCAAGATCGTCTCTGCCCGGAGCACCACCGCCTACGAGAGCGTCGAGGACGTGTGGCGCCGCTCCGGCGCGCAGCGCGCCGCGATCGAGAAGCTCGCGGATGGTGACGCCTTCCACAGCTTCGGCGCCGATCGCCGGCAGGGACTGTGGAAGGTGAGGGGGCTCGGCGAGGCACCACTGCCGCTGTTCGCCGCAGCCGATCGCGTGGCCGAGACGCAGAGCGCGGAAGGGATCGAGCCCGAGGTGCAGCTCCGCTCGCTCACGGACGGTCGCGAAGTGATCGAGGATTACCGCAACCTGCAGCTGTCACTCCGTGCGCATCCACTGTCGTTCGTGCGCGACGAGCTGACGCGCCGCGGCGTCACCCGCTGCGCAGATCTCGCCAGCGTCCGCGACGGTCGACACGTCGAGGTCGCCGGCATCATCCTGGTCCGTCAGAAGCCCGGCTCGGCCAAGGGCGTGCTGTTCATCACGATCGAGGACGAGACGGGGATCGCCAACGGCATCCTCTGGCCGGACCGCTTCGAGGCGCAGCGCCGCACCGTGATGTCGGCCTCCATGGTCGGCCTGAAGGGACGTGTACAGAAGGAAGGCGAGGTCATCCACGTCATCTGCGACCGCATCGTCGACCACGGTGACCTGCTCCACCGCGTCGGCGACATGTCGTTCCCGCATCGCACCGGCCGCGGCGACGCCGCTCAGCATCCCGGCTCGCCCGATCGCGGTGACAAGGAGTGGAGCCCGGAGCCGCGCAACTGCTACTGGCCGCCGCATGCCGATGGCATGGATCCTGAGGACGTCGTGCGCTTCAAGTCGCACGACTTTCATTGATCCGTGGCGACGCTGCCTCGGCACCAGCGGGTCGTGATCGCGCTGTCGGTGCACATCCTGCGCGCCGGCGTGGCGAAATGCTCCGAGACGACCGTCGACGGGATGGAGGTGCGCCTAGCGCTGCGCTGCCTGCTGCCGCACTGCCCCGAGCGCTGGCCGCTGGAGCTCTACTGGGACGCGGCTTCACAGGCAAACGAGATCGGGCGGGCACAGGGCGTGACGGCGGCCTTCAACGGGATCGTGCGTCAGCTGCGGAAAGCTGGGCGATACGAAGACGTTTCGCCGCTGTGAGGAGCCGGCCGAGGAAGCCAATTAGCCGATCAAGGCGAAAGGGTTAGTCGTACACCTTTGCTATTTCGTTAGCACTACGCCGCATGGCCACACCGTACCCTATCTGAAAAGCGTGTCGTTTCACGACGAAAGATATGGCGGCTTCGGACCAGAGCCAATCGTTCACGAAAGCGCCAAAAAGGTCTGGAGCGGACAGAACCTGCCATTGGGACAGCGACCCACCCCGCGAGGCGTCGATTAGAGAAAAGAGGAATGGCCGTACTTGGCAGTTTCCGGTCGGTCTGATCAACGGGGGACTGACCTACGGAAGCCGCCGTTCGCTAAGTCACCGCGAAACATCAATCCAATGGTTCGGGAGTCGCCACATCTACTCAAAAACGGCCATTTCCTCCTCGAAATCGTCGCTGCGCTGGGCTTGTCCGCGTGCATCAACGGCCCGTTCGATCAAACGCTTTTTGAGCTGCGCGCTGATCGCAGCCGCCCGGGCATATAGAAACTTCTCGAAATCATTGTCCGTGATACCGAAGCGCTCGAGATCGCCGATCAAGTGTGATTTCATAGAATTCTCGAAGTTCGGATTGGCCTTCCTAAAGGCCTTCATGTAAACCGATGGCGCCTTCGCGCCAATCTCGCGCTTATTCAGATAATCATCAACGATCGTGATATTGACGATATTGTTGATGCGCCACTCTTCCTCCTTCTTTTTGGCGAGATAGGCCCTCGGAAAAAAATGGTGGTAATTTTTGCTATTTGCCTGCTTCAGCCAGTAGTTGCTGATGTTTACGACGGCGTCGTCGCTGAACGATTTGGGCTGCTGATAAGCATAAAGACAGAGAATCGCTTTGATCGAACTGCGGCCGGCGTTGAACCAGCCGTTCTCGATTAAAAACTCCGGCGAAATGTCGATGCTCCAATCATAGTCGGGGGAGCGACCCTTCAGAATCCGGTCGATGCGACGGATATCTTGCGCGAGCTTGCTCTCGACGGATGAGGAATAGCGTGCGCCTAATCCGCAGCGCCAGAAAAAGTCCTCGAGTTGGCCGCGCTGATCCGCATCAGGCTTGTCGGGATGGTGGTAGAAAAAATACGCGAACGGTACGAGTAGCGTGTTGTAGGGCAGAAGCTTGGAGACCGGAATCCGGTAGGTGTGACGGAAATATTCCACCGCTCGCTCGAAGGCATCAATCACCTTCGGCCATTTTTCGATAAACTCGCTCTTTTTCAGCTTCAGGATCGTCTGCTTTTTACAATCCTTGGCGATGATCAGGGAGATGAGCTGGAGCAGGATCGCGTCGGATACCGTCTCATAGTTGACCGTTGTGAGGCGCTCGATCAGCCCTTCATACTCGGCGGAAAGATCAAAATCCTTCTCTTCATCGAACGTCTTTGCGACCATGATCTCAAAGACGCTCAGCGCCTTTCCGCCGACGTTGATCCGGGTGAAAATCTCCGTGGCGACATCGATTGCGACGTCCCGGACCTGAATGATCGAGAAATCATAGCTCTCGATGCGACGACGATAATCCGAAATCTTGCTGTGGTACTGCGCCGGGAAGGCAGCCAGCTCGGCAAACGAACCATGCACAAGGTCTTTCAGGCGGATGAAGGTGTTGGCTTCCAAGCCTTCAATGTCAGTCGTGACAATCTGATCATCCTCGCCCGCTTCAAGGTTCACAAACATATCGGAGAAATCGTCGCTGTGCCCCGAACTGCGCATGACCGTGATGCCGCGGATGGCGGCGTACAGGCTGGTCAAGCGCTGCTGGCCGTCTAGGACGAAGGCCACAGTTTCGCCCTGCTTTGGGCTAGGCAATGGAGCATCGCCTAGCTCGCGGACGCTCCTCAAGCGATCCTTCGTCGACCAGAAAATGAAGGTGCCGACCGGATATCCCTTGATGACACTATCCAGCAACGCGGCGGACTTCTGGAGCGTCCAAACGAACTCGCGCTGGAACTGGGGGATTTTGACCTGCCCGCGTTCGATATCGGTCAGCAACGAGGAATAATTGGCATGGGTAGGACTGGGAAGCGACATGGATTATCCAATCTGTGCGGCTGGTAATTCTACCATTGCTCAGCAAAACGGCCGGAAAGGCGGTCGATCGAGAAAGGTTTGTCGCCTATCGCGCACAAGCCCAGATAGGTGGCTGCGCGTGTTGCCCCCACATAGAGATATCGCTCGAACAAGGTGGGCTCGCTTTCAGCGAGCTTGTCGATGCCAACGAAGAACACCGCTTCGAACTCGAGACCCTTGATGTGCCGCACATCGAAGACCCTGATTTCATCGTCTCGACCGATGATCTTGCCATCGACACAGGCGACGGCATGCAGATTCTGCTCCTCGATAACCTCATTAAGCGCATCGGTGAGAGGGCGAACGGCTGCCTCGTCATGAACGAGGATCGCGATAGACGGCAATGCGCGTGGGGAGACGGAACGCTCGATCTCCGATAGCCGCTTTGCTAACCAGTGGGCGATCTCGCCGTAATCATGCAGGCCTGCAACAATCACCGGCGGAACCGCATCATTATTGACGTCGTCGGGCAAGCCGGCGTCCGCCGTCGATCCAGAAGCGGGATCAGCCAGTGCCTTGGCCAGGTCATGTAGCTGTCGGCTTTGCCTGTACGCGATCGAAACCCGTTCGATCGACAGGCCGGGTTCAACCCATTTGAGGCTGTCCTCGGTACGGCTGCCCCATTCTGTGATGCGCTGATTGAAATCGCCGCAGGCGAAGAACGATCCGATCGGCTCGACTGCCAAGGCGCGCATGCAAGCAAGCTGCACAGGCGAAAAGTCGGGGGCCTCGTCCACGAGAATTTGATTGCGCTGGATATCGTGCAGAGCACGCAGTGGCTCATAGGCAGCCTGCTCAATGTTCCGACGCACGCGGTTATCCGCGAGCAAGGCATTGCCAGCGCGCAGCATCGCCAAAATCACGAGATCCGCTTCCAGCGGGTGCAGATCGCGGCCCGGGTTCGTATCGGGATACCAGCGCTCTCCGCGCTCACCTCTCCTGAACTGCCTGTATCGGGCGGGGATCTTGCTTAGATAGTGCCGAACAGGCGCGCTGAAGCGATTGAGGGACAACTGCCATCCCAACCGCTCGGCCAGCCCGCTCGCCTCGGCTTCGGTCAGGCCTCGATCCGCGACCCAGTCGAGCACGAGAGCGCTTCGGGAGCTCGTTGAACGGCGACGTGTCTTGGCGCGTGCCTGAAGCCGCAGGGCAGCATAGTAGGCGCGTTGGGCAGCGGCCGGCTTGTTCGTCGGCCGGTCTTCTTCTTCGTCCTCTTCTTCATCGAGATCATCGTCGCCATGATCGGCCTGATCGTCCAAGGTGTCGAGATAGGCGATCAGCTGCTCGAAAAAGTTCTGACCTTGGGTTCGTGCGCCAGCCTGAGCGCGCGCAAGTGCGGCTTTGAGCACGCTGTCGACATCAGCTCGTACACGCCCGAGAATGCGGCGGACGTCTTCACTTAGCGAGACAAGGGCGTAGATGCCGCTTGCCGGAGTGGACGTCCGTGCGCTTTGAATGGCTGTGCTGAGGCGCCCACCCAGCTTTGCGATTTCCGCATCCGCGGCGGCCGTAAGGATGGCTGCAGCGCTCTCGAGACCGGACCAGAAATCGCTGTCTTGCTTGGCTTGAAACTGCTCGAACCAGTCGATCGGCGATTCTACGGCCTCGGCGGTTATGGTGGCCGCAGCATCCTTCAGAACGAACGGCCCACCGCCGTTTGCGGTGCGCAGGATCGAAAGGTGGTTCCGCGCGAGTTCCTTGCGATGTCCGATCCACGTTTTGATCCGCAGATCGGACGCTGGCACATTGTTTCTATTGAATGCCTCTTTCAGATACTGCCCGAGTAGATCGGTCGGCGTGAACATGATCCAGCTCTGGCCGTGGGCCAGCGATGAGGGGGAAGCATCGACCAGGCTTTGCTCGTCCTCGCTCAAGCCATGGGGATCGAGCTTTTGCCCCAGACGGCGAATGAGCGTCGTGGTCTTGCCCGTTCCTGGCGGACCCAGGATCAGAAGCTGCGAATCCAGCGACAATCGGAAGATGGCGTCTTGATACTCGTCCAACACCGCTTGATCGCGCAGCTGCATCTTGTCGATGATACCGCGCTTGCGCCCGATGGTGACATTGTCGTCCACCTCGGCCGCTTTCAGCATGCGCTCGATCTCATCCAGTGCATCGGCAGGGGCATCACGCTCGGAAAGCAAGCGCAGCAATGAGGCGATGGTGAGGGTTTTCTGCCCTTCCGCCTCAAAAATAGTATCCCGCGAATCCCAGCCATCGGGGAGAGCCTCGGCGTGAAATAGGGTTCGCTCCACGACCTCAAGCAAGCCCCCCGGCACATCAATGTATCCACCTGGGCGCAACGATGCCAACCGACCGACCGGCGCGTTGTAGCTGGCGAACCGAACCCCGGCATCGAGCAGCCCGGAAGGCGCGAACCGCGAGATGTAGAAGGTGGTATGCTTGTCCGCCTCGTCCGCCGCGATCACCCTGGCAATAGCGGGCTCGCGGGACAGGATTTGGTGACCATTGAGCATTTCCCGGCCGATCTCGTTGAGCTTCGCGACGGCTTTTTCGGTCGTCAGCGTATTCAGCGGAGCGAGGCTCTCCGCCGATGGCCCCTTGAAACGGGCGAGTTCTGCCTTGGCGCCGGCCGCTACGCGATCGAAGATGGTCAATGCTTCTCGTGCAATAACACCGTTATGTTCGTCGCGATTCAGGCTCAAAGCTGTTCCCCCCATGAGCCCCCATACTTGCAAGGAGGCAGCTCAAAATCCACCACAACTCTCTCAGGATGCGCTATTAATTCTCGCGTCTGCTTATGTCGCGCGCCGCTTCAAGGCAGTGGGCCTCAAGCACTGGCTTGAACCTCGATTGTCTGCCCGGAAGTCACCATGACGATCAGCCCGCGCTCGGTGCCGGTCATGTCGAGATAGGCGCGAACCTGCGCACGATAGTGCTTGATCGTCGCTGCGGTCGGCTGCACATCGCTTTTCCAGTCGATCACGACGGAAGGCTTGCCCTCGCCGTCGAAACTGGTCGCATCGGCAATGCCGACCGTCGCCTGCTCAATCCCTTCGACATCAACCGCCGCATAGACGGTCAGTTCGGGCACCAGACTGGGCCGCAGCTCGACGATTTCCGGCAGGTTGAGGGTCCGCACCACGCAGCCGGCGAGTTCGCCGGGGCTCAGGCCTTGGGCAGGATCGTCCATCACCGGCTTGCCGATTTCCAGGATCAATGCCCGAGCCCGATCGGCCAACGCCGCCTCACCAGGATCGGTCTCGCCGGTCAGCACCTCTTCAAGCAGCTTATGGAGGATTAGCCCGCGCTCGCGCCCACCCTGAACGCTCAGCGCCGGCCCTTCGTTATCGGGCTGGCCGTCATCGCCAGCCGCCCAGACCTCCACGGCTTCAGGCGTCAGTACCGGGCCGGCGTGGCTTTCATCGCGGCTCGGCGCGAGCCAGACCAGACGCTGGCGCTTATCGAGGATCGCGGCGGCTTCGGCGGCAAAGCTATCGCGGGTCTGGGCGTTGACTGCTTGTGCCGCTGCTGCGCCCATCCCTTCGGGCAGATGCGAAAGATCGAGCGCCGGCAGTTCGGCCAGCGACAGATCGACCAGCGAAATCCAGGCGGACCTGGACTGTGCCGCATCAAGGCGCGGCAGCACCAGCAATTCGCGGGCACGGGTCGCCGCGACATACCAGAGACGGATGCGTTCGCGGTCGAGTTCCGCTTTTTCGGCGTCGAGCACCGCTTCATAGCCGGCCGGTTTCACGCCGAAGACCGGGCAATAAAAGGTGTCGCTGTCGCGGTCGGTTACGGCGCTATCGGGCGCCTTGATCCCCGTCATCGTGTTGATGGGGACGACGATCGGCCATTCGAGCCCTTTGGCAGCGTGCATGGTGTAAAGCGCAACCGCTTCTTCCTGCGCGTCCGGCCGCCCTTCGACGGCGCGTGCCTCGTCGGTCCAGGCCGCCGTCATCGTCTCGGCGAAGGCGCGCAGTCCGCGCACCGCAAAAGCCGAGGTCAAGCTCAGATAGAGATCGACATTGGCAAGCGCGCGCTCGGCCTGACCGCGGTGACGCGCCAAGAGGATTGGCCGCACCCGCAACGCATCGATCGCCTGAGACAGGAGCTCATGCGGCGTAGTGCTGTTGCACTGACGCTGGAGCGCCTGGAGTTTCTCGATCGTCGCCCGAGCCAGTGGATATGCGATGTCGGCCGGATCGACGCCAAGGTCGAAACGCGGAAGTTTGTCGGGTGCGTCCTCAGCGCGCGGGAGCGCCCAGATGATGTCGAGGAGTTGCTCTTCGGTCAGGCCGACGAGCGGCCCACGCAGCAGCGCGCCGAGCGCGAGTGTATCGCGGCGATCGGCCAAGACGCGGGTGAGCGCGATCAGGTCCTGAACTTCCTGGCGGCGGAACAGGCCTTTGCCGGCCTGCGTCGCGACCGGGATACCATAGCGCTCCAGGGCTTCCTCATAGCGCCACAGGTCGCTGCCGGTGGGCGCGAGCAAAGCGATGTCGCCTGGGCGACACAAGCGTCCCGCGCCAGTGCGCCGATCGAGGATCATTTCGCTGCCGATGAGCCGGGCGCACATTTGCGCGACGGCTTCGGCCTCGCCATCGCGCTGTTGCTCGGCCGACGCTTTGCCGTCCTCGCCTGCGACCACGACATCAAGTGCGGCAATACATAGCGCTTCCCCGCGATCGGCATGAAAGGGGTCGAGCGCGGTGAAGCCGGGTTGGCCGTCGCTAGAGAGCGGCCCCTCGAACCGTTCGTTCACGAAGGTCAGAATCGGCGCGCAGGACCGGAAGTTGGTCGAGATCGACAGGACGCTGTCCTCGTCCTGGGCGACGAAGGCATCGCGGGCACGGACATATGCCGACACATCGGCGCCTCGAAAACGGTAGATCGCCTGCTTGGGATCGCCCACCAGGAAAAGGGCACCGGGGCGGATAACGAAGCTGGCCCAATCACTCGCATCTCCAGCCTCCGCAGGCTCACCGCACAGGCGCCAGAAGATTTCAGTCTGGAGCGGATCGGTGTCCTGGAACTCATCGACCAGCACTTTGGAGAAGCGGCCGGCGAGCGCGCGGCGGACATCGTCATGATCGCGCAGGAGACCGCGTGCCGCGAAGATCAGGTCGTCGAAATCGAGCAGCGCGGCGAACCGCTTGTAGTCGCGGAAATGATCGAGAACGGGGCGCACTTCGCCGATCAGGTCGGCGAGGACGCAGCTCGCAACATTCTGGGTGAGCGTCTGCCATGCCGCACCGCATGCCGAATAGGCCGCTTCCGCTGCGAGATTGAGCCGCTCGCCATCTGCTTTGGCGAGACCTTCGCGCTTGGCCGCCTCAACCCATTTGCCCTTCTTCTTGAAGGCCAGGAACGTGCCGGCCTTGGTGCAGAGGTCGGGATGCGGCGGGAAGGTCAGCAGCCGCACGAGCCCGGCAGGTGTATCGATGGCGGGTCCGCCCTCAAGGCCATCCGCCATCTCCGCGAAGCGCTCGGCGAAGACCGCTGTCTCTTCCTCGACGGCCGGCGCGGTGCGGATGAACTCCGCGAAAGCCGCTGCCGCCGCTCGAAACGCGGCGAGATGCGGAGCAAGCGAGTCTGCGGCGGGAGCGGCAACGGTACGCCGCTTGCGCAGATTATCGACGATCCGGTGGATGAGGCCGACTGTCTCGCTTGGGCTGTAGAGCACCATCTCGGCGATGAGGCCACCCTCTGCACCGGAGAGCCGTTCGCGCAGCCACGCATCGACGATCTCGATGAAGGCGAGGTCGGCCTGGTTGCGATCCATGACACTCGCGCCGGGATCGATATCGGCCTCGACCGGATAGGGTTTGATCAAGCGCTGGCAAAAGCCGTGAATGGTCGAGCAGGTGATCTCATCGATATGCGCGGCAGCCTCAGCCAGATGCGCCTTGTGCTGTTCGGAGAGCCCATCGGGGAACGCGATCTTGAGTTCGGTCGGGATCGTTCCGGCAACAAGCTCGCTGACGAAATCGCGGACGCGCACAAGAAGCTCGCTCGCGGCCAGTTCGGTGAACGTCACTGCCGCGATCGATTTGGGCACAGCGCCTTGCGCCAGCATGGCCGCGATCCGGCCTGCCATGACGGCGGTCTTGCCCGATCCGGCGCCGGCTTCCACGAGAAGCGACTGGTCATGGCTGCTGATCGCAGTGCGGCGCGCAGCGTCGTCGCGCAGGATTTTCAGAGCGGCGGTCATCACTGGGCCTCCCAGACCAGAGCAGCGTCACCGAGGAGCTCGGTGGCGGTGGGCGATTTGCGTTTGCAGTAGGTCGCGCCGGCATTGGCAGGCAGCGCGAAGGCGAGATCGTCATATGTCCCGCCGGTGTCCGGCCCGATCAGCGCGTGGCCAGCACTCAGGCTTGCGCTCGCGGACTGGAGATAGCCGGTGAGCTCGCCAAGCGTCGCTTCGGGGTCGGCGAGCTGAAGGTCGGTCTCGGTACGCGGATACAGCAGCGAGGCGCTGATCGATACATCCGCTCCCAGTAGGGCCTTCACCGCGAAGGCATAGAGGCAGCGCTGCAACTCGCGGCCACCATCGATGCTGATATCGTCCTTGGGCGGTCGGCCGGTCTTATAGTCCCGGACGAGCGCGCGCGTGCCATCACCCGAAAGATCGAGCCGGTCGATATAGCCTTTGATGGCAAAGCCGGTTTCGGGGATCGCGACCGGGGTCGCCGCATCCCATGGGCTGCCGGCGCCGGTCTTGGGCGTGGCGCCACCAAAGGCCACCTCCCCGTAAGAACGAGCATCATCGAGATGTTCGCCCCGATAGGTGAGCGCGCGTTCTGCAAGGGCGCGGGCATCGTCGAGCGTGCGCCGCCAGATGACCGGTGGCGGGACTGCCCGCTCGCTTTCCCAGACGCCAGCGACGCTTCCTGCGGCGGCTTCGATCGCAGCGGATATCTGGGCCTCGCTTGCATTGGCGAGGCCGCCATCAGCTTCGAGATCCTGAAGCGCGAGGTCGAGGGTCATGTGGACGAGATCGCCCATCGCCAGTGCGTCGAGCACAAGCGGGTCGGTGCCACTCTCAGGCATTTGCAGGCGCATGCCATAGCTCCAGACGAAGCCCAGCGGACTACGCAGGAGCAGCCTCAACGAGCTGGCCGATTGGACCCGTGCGAGGATATCGAGCAGCAGCGGATGGTCCGCACGAACCAATCCGTCGTGCGGGGTAATCTCCTTGCGATGCCAATTGCGCCAGGTGGTGAGCGCGCTGACGGCTTGAGTGTCGCCGGCGAACTCATCCGGCCGCGCCGTCAAGCGATCGGTCTCGCTGAAGGCATGAGTGGGTACGGCGTTACGACCGATGTAGATTTCGTCAGTAATCGGGCCGAGCAACGCGCTCCGGCCGAGCAGGCGCCCTTCGCCGTCTCGCCGCGCCCGCGACATTGTGACCTTGACCTCTGTCGTCGCCAGGATGGTCTCGAAATCGCGCCGATCCGCAGCGCCAATCGGCAGCGGATCAAGTTGGGCGGTAGGGATGATATGGTCGGAGATGAGGCGATCTTCGGAAATCCCGCGCGGCCAGCGCGAGGAATTGAGGCCGATGAGGCGCACATGGCGGCGCGGCGATGCTGCAAGCGCGCTGGCGGGCATCCATGCCGGCGACACGCAGGCCTCAAGGCCGTCATCCTGCTTCAGGTTCTCGAGCGTCGTATCGAGCGACACGGACGAGCCAGCAAGGAGTGCTTTGCGCCAGATCGCGAGCGCACGACCGGTCAGGAAGGCAGCGCCGACCTCGTCGGCTGCCGCATGCCCCTTGGCGAGCAGATCGACAATCGCGCGCAGGGTCGCCGTGTGATCCTGCTCATCGGGCCAGTCCGCAGCCGTAAGACGAGAGAGCAACCGATCCCACGCGCTGAGAGAGGCAAGCGGGGCGTCGGCGGGCAGAACGCGCAGCCAGCCTTGCGGCAATGTCTGGAACGGGCCGGCCTCCGATCCGCAGAGCGCCGCAAGCCGACGCATGCGAGTCTGTGAGAACCCGCGGATCAGAATATCGGCAAGCGCTGCAGCAGCCTGCCCCTCTCGGGTGGTGGTGACTTTGATGCCGTGGACGAAATGAAGGTCGAGGTTCGCGTCCGCACGCAAGGCGAGGAAGTGGTCGTCATAGTCGGCAGTCGAAGCGGCGGCGATGGCGATGTCGGAAGGATCGACGCCGTCTGTCACCATGAGCGCGCGCGCCCAGCGAATCGCCTCGACCGCTTCGTGATAGCCGGTGGCTGCGCTGACCATGTGCTGCTCTGGTGTCCGTGCGTGCGAGCGACGCACCTCGATATCGGTCGCGGCGAGCCACTCCGGGACGGGACGCGGTCCTGCAATCCATGCGACAGGCACATGCGCCGCAAGCGCCGCGAGAAGCGGACGCCAGCTTGGCGAAAGCTCGGTGATGCCGACGATCTCCACGGAGCCGAGCACCGCCGGAGCGTGGGCCAGGCGCTTCAGCGCCGCCGACACGAGATCGGCGGGCCGCATCATTCCAGGCGGCAGCTGATCCTGAACGGCCGCTTCGAGACGGGCAATCGACTCGAGGCGTGGATGTTCATGGGCGCGCGCGGTCAAATCGATCTCCGAGCGCCAGACCTTGTGGAGCGTATCAGCTGCGGCATCGACCATGCCCGGCAAGAGCTTGATGCCATCCAGCTCGCCCAAAGGCGTCTCCGGCAAGACCGCCTGGATCGCGCTGCGCAGGCTTTCGTCGTCGATAGGCCGCGTGAAACCGCCCGCCAGGCGGACGGCGAGCTGCTCAAACGAGAGAATCTGCAAACCATGAAGCCGCCGCCGGGCAGCATCAAGGCGCAACTCGCGCATCGCCAAACGGCCGTGCGCGACGATCGTGCGCCGATTAGGATTGGTGCTCATCGCCAACTTCCTCCTACTGTCTCGCCGGTTCCACTTGACGCGACTCCACCGCATGGATAAAAACTATACGGGCATTGCAGATATGTCCATATAGTTTTTATACCCTCGCGACGTGTAGGAGCCAAACCAGATGACCAGCGAGGCGCCAGCGTTGAAATGGGGCGTCGAACGCCGCCTCGAATTCATCGAGTTCCGGCTATTCTGGGAAGGCGGCGTCAACCGATCGGACATCATCGATACATTCGATGTGTCCGTGCCACAGGCATCGAAGGATTTGACGCTTTATCAGGAGCGCGCTCCGCACAATGCGCTATATGACAAGAGTGCCCGTCGCTATGTGGCAGGCCCGGATTTCGAGCCGATTTTCCTGAGGCCTGACCCTTACGGCTATTTGTCACGCCTGCGTTCAGTCGCGGAGGGACTGATCGAACTGGGCGAGTCCTGGATCACTCAAGTACCCGATACTGATATCGCGCTGACACCCCGCCGCGACATCAATGCCGAGGTGCTGCGCACCATATTGGGCGCAGTGCGAGACGTGCGATCAGTCGATATCCACTATCAGTCGATGAGCAAGGATCGGCCCGATCCGATCTGGCGCCGCATTACGCCGCATGCCTTTGGCTATGATGGCTTTCGCTGGCATGTGCGTGGCTACTGCCACATCACCGACAAGTTCAAAGACTTCCTGCTGCCACGTATCCTCCATGTAGGCGAGCTTGGAGACGCTGGCGCGTCGGCCGATCAGGACGCCCTGTGGCAGGAGCGCTTTGCCATTGAGGTAGGTCCGCACCCTGACCTCACCAAGAGTCAGAAGGCGGTGGTCGCCAAGGACTATGGGATGGCGAAAGGGTCGGCCGTGCTGACCGTTCGCTACGCGATGCTGTTCTATGTGCTCAAGCGCCTCGGACTCTTGGGCGACGCCGCTCAGCTACCCGCTCGCAGTCAACATATCGTCGTCGTCAACAGAGCCGATACCGTCGCAGCGCTTGAGAAGGCGGAGTTCGCGCTGTGAATTCTGGCGATAGCGCAAAACATCAAAAGTACCGGATGTCGTTCAGTGTGGGTGGGCTAATGCTCAATGAGAGCCTGGCGATCGCCAAGGCCTACCGACCCGGGGAAGCCTGGGCTTGCGCTCGTGAGCGCTTGCTCGCGCAAGGCGCGTCTTCCTTGCCCAAATTGGCCTCGCAAACCCGCGCGCTGCGCGAGGTGTACGACCGGATAGGTCATCTCTCCGACGCTGAACGCCAATACCTGTCGGCGGAGGCGGATCGCGCCGAGCAGCAGGCCGTTATGTGGCTGGCGATCTGTCGGACCTATCGCTTCGTTCGCGAATTCGCGGTCGAGGTGATCAACGAGCGCTACCAATCCTGGCGGCTTGATCTTGGTCATGAGGTGTTTGATCGTTTTCTCGCGGATAAGGCGGAATGCGATCCGAGCCTCGCCGCGCTTTCCTCATCAACGACCGCCAAATTGCGCCAGATCCTGTTCCGAATCTTGCGTGAAGCGGGCTTGAGGAGTGCCGAAGGCAGAATTCAGCCAATCTGGCTGTCAGGGCACATGAAGCGGCTGATCGAGGAGAGTAATCCGGCGGATTTGCGGATCTTTCCCGGGAATGGGGGATAACTGTGGGTACGAGACCTGATCGGCGCGTTCGTGCCGAGCACCTGTTCAGGGTGATTTCCAGCGAACGATTCTTGCACAAGCAAGGGCTGGGTAACGAGGTTCCCTTCTTCATCTGCGCTTTCGATGCCGAAGACGGTCTGAGCCTGGATGAGGATCGTGAAGACCTGATTGCTCGGCTGGGGCATGCCGGTGTGCGCGTCCTTGATATCGACCTCTATGACCTTTCGATCAAAATCCTCGAGGACCGAGGGATCTTTGCGCAAATCCTCGAGGTCGAAACCGAGACAGACAAGGCGGAGCTCAAGGAGCTGTTACAAGGCGTGCTCGACCCGCAGAGCCATCTCATTCCGGAGATCGCCCGGCGCATGGAGGAAACACCGCACGATGTAATCTTCCTGTCAGGCATAGGCGAGGTCTACCCATACCTGCGGTCGCACAACGTGCTCAACAACCTGCAAAGCACTGCGAAGGACCGCCCGACGGTCATGTTTTTTCCGGGAAAATATACCCACGCTTTGGCGACAGGCGCCTCGCTAGAATTGTTCGGCTTGCTGCATGACGACAAATACTACCGCGCCTTCAATATTATGAACTACGAGGTCTGATCGATGGCTACTGTGCTACGTGATATCTTCGCCAAGCCGGTCGACCGCTCGATCGATGGGGTGATCAAGGCTGATGACAAGGCCAGCCTTCTGACCGAGCTCGATGAATATGTCATCACTAACGAGATTGGCGCGAGACTCGAGCAGTTCCTCGACGCCTATAACAACTACGACACCGCAAATGGGGTGTGGATTTCCGGCTTCTTTGGGTCGGGTAAATCCCACCTTCTGAAGATACTCGCCCTTTTGCTCGAGAACGATGAGGTTGAGGGGCAGCGCGCCATCGAATTCTTCGAGCGGAAGCTGGCCGGCAACCCGATGTTGGCGGGCGCCTTGCGCAAGGCGGTGTCGATCCCGTCCCGGTCGGTATTGTTCAATATCGATCAGAAGGCGGATGTGATCTCGAAGACGGATGTCGATGCGCTTCTGGCCGTCTTTCAAAAAGTCTTTGACGAGATGTGCGGCTATTATGGCAAGCTTTCGCACATCGCGCAGTTCGAGCGTGATCTGGACAGTCGCGGCAAACTCGAGGCCTTCAGGGCAGCCTTCATACGGTCGTCCGGCAAAGCCTGGGAGCGAGGGCGTGAACAGGCGCTGATGGAAGGCAAGCATATTGCCGCAGCTTTCGCGGAGGTCACGGGCGACGAGGTCAAGGATGTTCTCGGCCAGTATCGTAAGGACACCAAGGTCTCGATCGAGGACTTTGCGAACAATGTAAAATCGTGGATCGATGCGCAGGGGCCGAAGTTTCGGCTGAACTTTTTTGTCGACGAAGTGGGCCAGTATATCGCCGACAACGTCAAACTGATGACGAATCTGCAAACTATTGCGGAAAGCCTGAACACGAAGTGCAAGGGCCAGGCTTGGATTGTAGTTACTGCCCAGCAGGATATGGGTTCAGTTATCGGAGATCTGACAGCGCAGCAGGAGAATGATTTCTCGAAGATCCAGGCACGCTTTGCCAACCGGATGCCGCTGAACTCCCAGGACGTGGCCGAAGTCATCCAGCGCCGCCTGCTGGACAAGACCGAGGCTGGCCGGATCACCCTTGGCAACCTTTATGATGCCGAGGAGAACAACCTGCGCACTCTGTTCGATTTCGGCGATAACTCCTTCAAGTTCAGGAATTTCTCCGGAAAAGACCAGTTCGTTGCGAGCTACCCGTTCCCAAACTATCAGTATGATCTGTTCCAGCGCGCGATCATGGGGCTCTCCCAGCATAATGCGTTTGAGGGCAAACACAGCTCGGTCGGCGAGCGCTCGATGTTGGGCGTCTTTCAGGAGGTGTCAAAGCGGCTCGCCGATACGCCAGTCGGGGGCCTCGCGACCTTCGACCTAATGTTCGAGGGGATTCGGACCGCCCTCAAATCATCGGTCCAACAGTCGATCCAGCTGGCTGAAAAGAACTTGGGCGACGATTTCGCGGTGCGGGTGCTGAAGGTCCTTTTCCTTGTAAAATACGTGAAGGAGTTCAAACCAACCGCTCGTAATATCGCCATCCTCCTACTGTCTCGCTTCGAGGCGGATCAGACCGAGCAGCGCCGTAATATCGAAGAAGCTCTATCGCTTCTCGAGCGCCAGACGCTGATCCAGCGCAACGGCGAGGTCTACGAATTCCTTACCAACGAGGAGAAGGATGTCGAAGCCGAGATCAAGGCCATTTCGGTCGATCCCGCCGAAATCGAGCGCCAGCTCGACGAACTGGCCTTCGGCTCCATCCTGCGTCACGGCAAGATCAAACATGCCGGCACGGGTGTGGATTATGCTTTCACCCGCAAGCTCGACGGGCACAGCCTAAACCGGGAGCAAGAGCTTGCGGTGAACATCATCTCGCCCTTCAGCGACGATTCCGACACGCCGGATGTGGTTCGTTCTAACAGCATGGCAAGCGATGAGATGCTTGTCCTGCTGGGACGTGATGTTCGCTTCACGCGCGATCTCGTTCTCTGGCTCCAGACGGTAAAATTTGCCCGGCAGGTCACGAGCGGCGAGGCTCAGGCTGGTCGCGATCGTATCATCGCGGAAAAGCGAGATCAGAACACGCGCCGTGAAAAGGAACTGATCCAGCGGCTGCGCAGCCTGATCGCGGACGCGCGGCTCTTCGTGCGAGGCACTGAACTGGAAATTGGCGGAGAGGATCCGCAAGAGCGACTGGTCAAAGGCTTCCAGGTTCTGGTGGACAAGGTCTACACGAGCCTGCCGGTCCTACGCGGCACAACCTACACCGAAGCCGATCTCGGCCGCGCAGGCCACGTCGATGGCGGGCTGTTTGGTGGCGAAGGTAGCGGGCTGACCGAAGCCGAACAGGACGTATTAAACCACGCTCAGGCTCAGATGCGCCTCGGCACCCGAGTATCGGCCAAGGCTTTGGTCGAGAAGTTCGGCGCTAAACCTTATGGCTGGCCCTCGATCGCGGTCCTGTGCCTGACCGCGAGCCTTGTCGCACGTGGCAAGCTAGAGGCCCGCGCGGACAGCGCCGTGCTGGAAGGAGAGGCGCTGATTCAAGGGCTGCGTAACAGCCATGCACTTGGCAATATTCTCCTTTCGCCGCAGATCGAATTCACCGCCGCGCAGCTCCGAAAATCTCGCGAACTGTTCCAGGCACTGTTCGATCTGCCTGCCTCGGGCAATGACGCGCGCAGCCTGGGAACTGAATGGCAGGCGCAGTTGCGCAAGCTGACCAGTGAACTCGAGGGTCTTGGCCTTCAATTGACAGGCTACCCCTTTATTGCTGCCCTCGATCCCCTGCGGACCCAGCTCGATACTATGCGCGATCAGCCGGCGACATGGTTCATTACCGGCCCTGTCAGCCAAGAAGATCAGCTGCTGGATGCGAAGGAGGATATCCTCGACAAGGTCCGCAGCTTCATGTCCGGACCGCAAAAGGGCATCTATGATGAGGTGCGTTCCTTCCTGACCGTGCAGGCCCAGAACCTTGCCTTCGCCGAGGATTCTGCCGCCGACACGTTGCGCCGGGTTCTTGGGGATCCGCAGTGTTATAAGGGCAGCGCGATTCAGGAGCTGAAGTCCGATTTCTATGGCCTGAAGGAACGCATTGAACAAACGGTTCTGGCAGAGCGCAACGCGGTCATCGCTGCGATCGACGAGGTGGCGGAGAAGATCGCCCAGACGTCGGAGTATCGAGCACTGCCGCCAGAGCAGCAGACGCGCATCCGCGACGAGCTTGCGGCGCAGAAGGCCAACCTAGCTCCGCAAACTCTGATCCCCGCCTTGCGCCATCGGGCGACGGAGGTCCGATCAAACCTTCTGGCCGATACGCTCACCCGGATCGCCGAACTGACGCCTACACCCGCGCCGGCTCCCACGCCCCAGCCACAACCTGCCGGTGGCGGTGCCGCAGCGCCGGCTGCGCCACATGTGCCGCCTGCACCGGCCAAGCCCCAGTATATCAAGGCGCAGGCGATCACCGTCCCCTTCGCGAAAACCTATCTCGAAGATGAGGACGATGTGACCAGGTACCTCGATGAGATGAAAAAGACCCTGCTGGCCGAGATCGGCGCGGGCAAGAAAGTGATTGTCTGATGGATACCAACGCCCTGAAGAAATTTGCGCAAAGCGCGCGCAACCTGCTGATCGCCCAAGTCACCGCCCGACTGGACATGGTGCTGGCCGAGGGCGCCGCGGCTCGCCGCGAGCATCCCGCGGCAATTGCCAGGCTGGAGGCCGCCGCCAACAGCAACCGCGGACAAGTGATCGAGCAGGCGGCCTATACTTGGTTTAACCGCTTTACCGCGCTGCGCTTCATGGATGTAACGGGCCTGACCAACCCGCGCGTTGTCACGCCTGCCGATGGCGCCACCCGGCCCGAGCTTCTGGCCGAGGCGATGGCCGCCAACTTGCCGGATGGCGCCCGCAATGAGATCGCTGAATATCTGAACGGCACGCGCCCGGCCCATGACGGGCAGGCGGAAGCTTATCGGTTGCTTCTGATCCATGCCTGCAACGAATGGCATCACGCGATGCCCTACATGTTCGAGCGCGCCGATATGCTCGACCGAGCCGAGGATTACACCGAACTGCTGATGCCGGACGATCTCCTGTCGCCGGACAGCATCCTTGCCCGCCTCCGCGAGGTGATGACCGAGGACGCCTGCAAGGATGTCGAGATCATCGGCTGGCTCTACCAGTTCTACATCTCTGAGAAGAAAGACCAGGTTTTCGCGGGCCTGAAGAAGAATCAGAAGATCACGGCCGAAAATATCCCGGCGGCGACGCAGCTGTTCACCCCGCATTGGATCGTGCGCTATCTAGTAGAAAACTCGCTGGGGCGGCTGTGGCTGCTGAACCGACCTAGCTCGGGGTTGGGGGCGAAGATGGACTACTACATCGCGCCGGAGGAGCCGGAGACGGATTTCCTGCGCATTCAGCGGGCCGAGGATATCCGCATCTGCGATCCGGCCTGTGGCTCGGGCCATATGCTGACCTATGCCTTCGACCTGCTCCATGAAATCTATGCCGAGGAAGGCCATGACGCGGCTGAGATCCCCGGCCTGATCCTGCAGCATAACCTGACCGGCATCGAGATTGACGACCGCGCCGGCGCACTGGCGGCCTTTGCCCTGTCGATGAAGGCGGCGGCAAAGCTGGGGCGGCGGCGGTTCCTGCGGATGGAGGCAAAGCCCGATATCGTGGTCCTCCAAAATGTTAGCTTCACTCCTACCGAGATACAGGACGTTGCAGCCGTTGTAGGTAACGAACTGTTCACCGATGAGTTGCGCGAGACTTTGGGGAAGTTTGAGCAGGCTAAGAATTTCGGCTCACTGATCGTGACTAAGCTATGTGATCCGGTTGAGACGTTGCGGATCGTTGAGGCACGATACTTTGGCACCGATCTGCTGCTGAAGGAGTTGCAAGAGCGCGTCATGGCCGTGCTGCGCATGGCTGAAGCCTTGTCGCCGAAGTACCACGTCGTGGTGGCTAATCCGCCCTACGCTGGCTCTGGTGGTCTGAATGCAGCATTTCAGAAGTTTGCGAAGCTGCATTACCCTCAGAGTCAGTCGGATCTGTACAGCATGTTCATCGATCGGTGCTTGAGCATCGCTCTCGCGCACGGCTTGGTGTCGATGGTCACAATCCAAAACTGGCTTTTCCTATCTTCGTTTGAAAAGCTTAGAAACATGATTGTTGATCGGTGTAGCATTCGAGCGTTAGTGCAAATCGGATACAACAGCTTTCCAGAGCTCAACAGCAAGGTCGTTCAGGCGGCTGCTTTTACACTAGAAAACGCCGCGATAAACCGCGTTGGATCTGTCATGAATTTAAATGACACTCCTCAATCTGCAAATAAACCAATCATATTCTCACAGAAGAGAGCGGACAAGAATTATACCACTCAAAGTCTGGATCGATTTTCTCACATCCCTGGGAATGTCTTCGCATTCTGGCTCCCTGAACCAGCGCTACGCGCCTTTGACAAGTTTCCGGCGCTCTCCACTGTGGTGGCCTTACGGAAAGGGCTCACCACCATGGATAATGGCCGATTTCTCAGGAGTTGGCAGGAATGCAACATTTCTAACGTCTCGTTCAATGCCATATCTGCGGAAGATGCTTCTCAATCTAAGGCGCGCTGGTTCCCGGTCAACAAGGGCGGTGGTTATCGAAAATGGTTTGGATTGAATGACCTTGTTATCGACTGGGGCAATAATGGCAAAGAGCTAAAGGATCATATTGTAAAAGTTTACAACGGAGGATCGTTTACGAAAGAAATAAGAAGCGAAGAGCATTATTTCAAGCCAAACATAACCTGGACGACATTGACAAGCTCGGCCATGTCGATGCGATATTCGCCTCCCGGATTCATATTCGAGAGCAAGGGATCAGTTGCGGTATCAGAAAACAGAACTAATTTGGAAATATCCTTAGCGTTCTGCAATTCGGCAGTCGCGAACTTTATGCTCGGTTCAATAAGTCCTAGTCTAGACTTTAATGCGGGCCCGGTTGGTAGCTGCCCTATCCCGATAGATCTTGTTCCTGAGGCGTCGTCGTTTGCGACCCGTTGTATAGCCATCGCTCGCTCTGATTGGGACGCTCAGGAAACTTCTTGGGGATTTGCCACCCTGCCGATGCTTTCGATCGAGCACCGAGGAGAGAATCTCGCGAGCACCTACGCCAATATGCGTGCCCATTGGCAGAAAATGACCAACGAATTGCAGAATATTGAAGAGGAAAATAACAGAATCTTCATTGATGCGTATGGACTTCAGAATTACCTACTGCCACGCGTAGGCGAAGAGGAAGTCACCCTAAGCTGCAACCCGGCTTATCGCTATGGCGTTAAGTCTTCGAAGGAAGAGCGTGAGACGCGGCTGCGCGAGGAAACCGTTGCGGAATTCCTCCACTATGCTGTGGGCTGCATGTTTGGCCGATACAGCCTCGACGCGACCGGCCTGATTCTCGCGAATCAGGGCGAGGGGATCGAGGATTATCTGGCGCGCGTGCCGGAACCCAGCTTTGCGCCCGACCGGGATAACGTCATCCCGGTGCTGGATACCGACTGGTTCCCCGATGACATTGTAACCAGAGCCCGAGACTTCCTGCGCATCACCTTTGGCGAGGCGAAGTTTCGCGAAAACTTAGCCTTCGTCGAAGCCGCCCTCGGCAAGGATCTGCGCAAGTGGTTCACCAAGGACTTCTTCGACTATCACGTCCGACGCTATAAGAAGCGCCCGATCTACTGGATGTTCTCCAGCCCCAGGGGATCGTTCAACGCACTGATCTATATGCACCGCTATCGGCCGGATACGGTCTCGGTGGTGCTGAACCAATATGTGCGCGAGTTCATTCATAAGCTGGAGGTCGAGCGCGCGCGGCTGGAGAAGCTGGCCCTCGATCCTGCGGCCACACCCGCCCAGCAAACTAAGGCGCAGAAGGAAACAGCCGCGGTGATCAAGCAGATTGCCGAACTGACCGAATGGGAACGCGATGTCGTTTATCCGATGGCGCAGCAGAAGATCGCCATCGATTTAAATGACGGCGTGAAGCGCAACTATCCGCTGTTTGCCGGCGCGCTGAAGCCGATCAAGGGGCTGGAGGCCGCGGATGACTGAGCGCATCGCTGCGGGTTTGATCCGACTGTATGAAGATCAGGGGCATCGCATCGTCTTCTGGTATGACGCCGCTCGCGATCTGCGTGCGGCGTTTGAGGCGGTTGACCTGCCCGGAGTGACCAAGGTGGAGATAGCCAACAACGAATTCGGCGTGAAATATCGAATGCTG
>Ga0308157_10002336_pt1 | contig 31662 bp, 22 predicted proteins | sample PhyBR1_FD_201035 | JGI IMG/M metagenome (GOLD analysis project Ga0308157, IMG submission 201035) | Phyllosphere microbial communities from UC Gill Tract Community Farm, Albany, California, United States - DLSLB.R1 | ecosystem: Host-associated > Plants > Phyllosphere > Unclassified | place: USA...
TGGGTTCCGTTCGGATATGTCTTCCACACATCCTGCATATCGATCACAGTATCACTTCCCGGTTTTTGATTTTGCAGCCAGGCGTATTCGCGTCCCCCGCACGCCTGTCGTTCCCCAGTACCGCCTGCCGATCACGGCGTCTATATATTCATGCCCGGCCTTCATTCGTCAATCGGCCCAAGCGCCTAAGCTCTTCTCTATGTATTCATTGTAACAAATTTGTTACTCCGTGAGTAGAGACCCGGATTTCTCATAATGCGCAGGGCCAGGGGGGAGGTTTTTCTTATTCTTCCCTCTTGCAAAAAAGCTCCGGGCACGCTAGCAAGCGGCTCCGAAGCTTACGGGGTGCTACCCCGGCACTAACGTTATGGTTTTGTACGTCATTGATTCCCAGTATAACCGATGCCGAAGGCGGCCGTCCAGTTTGTTTCGTGTCGGTTATGGGGCAGGATCCACAGCGGCGTCTGTCGCGGCAGGGTCAGCGACTGCGGTCGAGGGGAGGTAGCTGGCTGTGAAGGTAATGGTCGCGGCCAAAAGCGTATTCGGCTGCGCAGGCTGTTGAAAAGCAATCGAATCCACAGTCGTGACGCGATCCGTTTTTTGAACGAGATCGATCCAAGTACGCAACTGCGTATAATTTCCTTCTACGTTAACCGTGACGTAAACCGTATTCAAACCATTCGCACTCAGGACCTGGGAAATAGACGTTCCGGCCGTTGCGTCACTTTCGCCTCCATAAGCAAATGCAGCATCGGATAAACGGACGCTGGCTTGTTCGCCGATTTGCTTAATATCCAAAATCAATTGCTCGGCATCCGCATTCGGCGGGAGTGCCGCAGCAATCGCTTCTTCTGTCAGGCTGTCGTCTTGCGACTCTTGATCACGCTCGTCAATCTTGCTTTGCAAAAGAGCATTCTGCTGGTTAAGGCTGGAGATTTCGCTTTCCTGCGTATTCCATAGCTCGACCTTCGGTTTGATCGCAAGCATATAGAACGCAAGGATCAGAAGAAAAAGCCCCGTGATGCCAAGAATAATACCTTGTCTATTGTTAAGGATTCGTTGCATCATCGTTCACTTCCTCCAAATCCGTAATATCCGCGCCGGAACCGGCTTCCGGAATCAAAGCATTTGCCGCTTCGCCTACTGCAGCGGTTGTCGTGTTCGGAAGCATGTTGATCCGATATACGGCTCCGTACAATCGCGCCGCTGCTGTTCCCGTATCCGTCTCTTGATAAAGTCTGGAGATGGAAGCATCAACCGTAAAGCTCATTTCTTTCAAACTAGCCAGAAAAACGGATGCCTGATCCATCTGCGTAAAGTCTACGGTCAAATCAATCGAAGTACCTTGCTGATAAGCAATATTGCGGATAATCCCTCTTTGCGGAATCGCGCTATTGATCTCGTTCAGAACCGCAGCCGCATCCGTGCGCGTTTCCAAAATAGCTTGAATAAGCTTTTGCGGCGAAGCCGCACCCGTATTGGATTCCTGCAGTTTAAGCTGCTTGACCTGAAGTTCCGTATTCAATTGTTCCATCTGCACGACCTGGGCTTCCGTCTCGTTCTGTACGGACACATAGTAGAAGACGGTTCCTCCCGCAGCCAAAATCCAGACCAAAAGCAACGCGCCTAACGCGTAAGGAAGCGTCTTGGTTTCGCGGTCTTTGCGAGGCAGTAAGTCAATCAAGCTATTCTTCTCGTCTCGTAAGGCTGCGCCTACCGCTACCCGGTACAAGTTGAGCGAAGGATCTTCCTGCTTACCCGGCGAAGATTCCAGTTTCAATTCATGAATTTCGATCTCTGCCAATGCCTGACGCAGTTCTCCGACTAGTTGGCGCCGATTGGCTTCCGTTCCGGTCACGACCAGTTCGGTAATTCGCGCGGCGCCGTCATGCAAACTATATTGATAGAAATTAAGCATCCGGGAAATTTCGGCTGTAATCTCGACAAGCTGCTCCATCGAGAGTTGGTCTTCGGCCAATGAAGACTTTTGCGCCAAATAAGATTCCGATTCGAACAACGGAACTTCTTGTTCGATATCGAGCAGATTGATCGTGCGCAGGAAGATCGGATGTCCTTCGCGGAACATGTAGACATCCAACTGAGCATGTTCAAGATGAACGAGCATCGTATCCGTAAAAGGATGCCCCTGCGAAATCTCGGCCATACGAGACAATGCGGTTGCGGATACTTCCACACTGTCCGTTTTAATGCCCGCGTCGTCCAAAATCTCGATATATTCGGAAATCAGTTTTCGAGGCGCGGCGAATACGAGCACACGCGTGATCTCTTCTTCGCGACCGTCTTCTTGGACCTGTTTCTCGCGTCCGATCGGAATAAAGTCATATACGGGTTCTTCGAAAGGAAGGTGCAACCCCGTCTCCACTTCAAGCGCCACAAGCTGCTGGACTTGCTTGGGTTGAACGGCCGGAATCGCCATTTTGCGAATGATGACTTGAGAAGGCGGTACGGACAAAGCGACGCGGCTGCCCTTTAACCCTTCTTGCTCCGCCCACTGACGAATTTGAATACGCAGCTTTTCCTCGTCGGCAATCTGATTTTCGATAATCGTACCGGAGTCGAGAGGCAGAAAACTCTGTTTTTCGACTTCCCAGGTTTTGTTGTTTTTAAGTTGAATGAAGCGGACGCCGTTCTGTTCGATCGTAAGTCCCGCTTTTTTGCTTCCGAATCCCAGCATGCCGAGTATGTCCTCCTAACCGATCAGCGAGAAATATCCACTGATAATTTGCGTTCCGTAAAGATAAGCGATCAAAGTACCCAGCGCGAGCCACGGTCCGAACGGGACGGGCTGTTTGCGTTGAACAATTTTCGAAGCGATCAGTATTAAGCCGACGATCGTTCCGAATGCGCAAGCCAACATAAAAGCCAATATTGCAGGTCCAATGCCCAGCACAAACCCGCACAAAGCAAATAGCTTAACATCTCCCATCCCCATACCGCCTTTGGTCAGCAGCACGATCAACAAAATCAATCCGCCGCCGAATACGCCGCCGAGTATGTAATGCCACCATGCCGCGTCCATAAAAACAAAACGAAGCACGATCAAAATCGGCGCAAAAAAAAGCAGCACTTTATTGGGAATCCGCATATATTTCAAATCCGCGACCGTAACAATAACGCATAGGCTGGCAAGCACAATCCCGATTGCCATTGCGCCCGTCAGACCGAAGCGGAGAAACATCCATAAGAAAAGTAGCCCGGTTGCCGCTTCGAATAACGGATAGACCGGTGAGAATTTGACGCCGCAGTGTCGACATTTACCTTTTGAAAACATGTAGCTGAATACCGGAACCATATCTTTTGCGCCCAGTCTCGTGTTGCAGCTTCCGCAACGCGACGGCGGGTGAATGACGGACTCACCGAGAGGGACCCTGAGTCCGACGACATTGAAAAAAGAACCGAATAATAGGCCGACGATCGTGATGTAGATTGCGATGAAAATTGTCATAATTTACGGAGGATTGGAATAAGGCGATTCCCGCCAAAAGGTTATTCCAATCGCTGTTACCCTCCAATTTCTTGATTAGATTATGCCGAAAGGGTGAAATTGGAGAGTAAAGGCGACCGCTCCGTTTTTTTTATAATCCTTTTGGCATTCTATTGAGCTTCCAATTTGCTAGAGGGAAAGGTTTAAGGAATAAAGAGAAACCGGAAAAACTGGGGGTTTTTCCGGTTTCAAAGATACAGTTAGCTGTTGATGATTAATCTTAGTCAGCAGGAGTTTGAAGAACTTGTTGAGCTGTGAACTCTCCGGCAGCAGTACCTGCTGCAGCCTCACTATCAGGTGCAATAATAACATTCTCGAGGTTGCCATCAGCATCAAAATTAACAGTTACTGCTGTAATTGCTTCTTTAGTACTTGGTAAAACCAAACTGTTTTCGATATAGTTACCGTCTTGCATTTCAGTCATCGTTACTTCGGCATTCGCGAATACTCCATTTTCTTCACCTACTACATACAAGCGAGCAGCGTCATACATTTGTCTTGCTGTAGCTACATCTGATTCTTGTCTAGAATTGTTAATGATCCCGCCGATCAAAGGAATCGCAATAACTGCGATAATCGCAACGATAACCAGTACCGCCAAAAGTTCGATCAGGGTAAAGCCTTTTTCTTCTTTGCCCATTTTCGCCCATACGCGTTGCATGAACTTCGACTTGCGGGATTCTTTGACCTCTACTTCGTTGACCATCTCTGCTGCTTGTTTCATCTAGTCTTCACTCCCATGAGTTAATTTCCGGAGGATCTCCGGTACTGCTATCGACCCTGGATCAGGATCTAATCGCGGCGCTGTACATATCCTGATGGAATCAGGCACTTCATACAGAGCCGCGTTTATTTTTCGGTTATCAAATACTACCGTACAGCGTAAACATCGGAAGCATGATCGCTGCCATAATCGTTCCGACTACCGCCGCCAAGAATACAATCAACAACGGCTCCAACAGCGACTTCAGACGATCAACCGTGTTATCCACGTCCATCTCGTAGAAGTCCGCAACTTTGCCTAACATATCGCCCAGCGCACCTGTTTCTTCCCCGATCGCAATCATCTGCGTAACCAGCGGAGGGAAGACCCAAGACTTCTCTAACGGCGCTGCCAACGAACGTCCTTGCCGAAGCGAATCTCCAGCGCTTCGTATGGCTTGACCGATGACCCGGTTGCCCGCCACGTCTTCAACAATGCTTAAAGACTGAAGCACGGGAACGGCGCTTGCATATAATGAAGAGAAAGTACGCGTAAACTGTGCAATGGAACTTTTTTGATTTAGTTTACCGAAAACCGGAACTTTCAATTTCATATAGTCGATCCAGTAAGCGCCTTGCTCGGTTCTTTGAGCGATAAAGTAGGCAACAATCAAAATCAGTATGCCCAAGCCCCAGAAGTACCAATAATGCTGAATACTATTACTGAGTGCCAATACCGCCACCGTAATCGCAGGCAGCTCCGCATCGAACGAATCGAACATCGTAATAAATTGCGGAACAATTGCCCAGAGGAGGTATACAGTCGAGACAATCGCCAGAATTGCTACCGTCGCCGGATAAGCCAGCGCCGATTTTACTTTTTCCTTCGTTGCATGCTGCTTCTCAAAAAACACCGCCAACCGATCCAGCGTCCCTTCCAAATCGCCCGTCTCTTCCCCCGCCCGCACCATGCTCACGAACAAAGAAGGAAAAATCCTCTTATGTTCTTGTACGGCTTGCGAGAACGGAATCCCTTTAAGCAAGCTGGATGCGACTTGGATCAATGCGCCTTTGAGCGCTTTGCTCTCTGTCTGTCCCGCCAAGATCGTGGTCGCATCCACGATCGTAATCCCGGCGCGTATCAAGGTCGCGAACTGACGGCAATAGATAATGAAGTGAATCGACTTGACCGGATTGCCGATGTAGATTTCTTTCGACAATACCGTATTGTTTTTCTCGACAAGCGAGAAGACTTTCAATCCGCGTTTGCGGAGTTCTTCCATAGCGGCGGCTTTGTCGCTCGCGTTCAGCTTGCCTTTGAGCTGCTTGCCGCTGCCGGTTCGCACCTGATATTCGAACTGTGCCATCAGGCGGTCACCTCCGTCATGTATTCTTTGGCGGCGGTCGGATCAACCTGTCCGCGCTGCAAGTGTTCGCGGATATTCATCTCCAGCGTATGCATGCCGTGTGCCTTGCCCGTTTGCATCACGCTGCGGATCTGGTGGATCTTCTCCGAGCGGATCAAGTTGGCGACAGCCGGTGTGTTGATCAGAATCTCGGTTGCGCATGTTCGCCCTTGACCGCCACGGTTCGGAAGCAATCTTTGCGAGATCACTGCTGTGAGAACAGATGCAAGTTGCGTACGAACTTGAGGTTGCTGATGACCGGGGAAAGCGTCAATGATCCGGTCGATCGTCTTGGGCGCGTCCGTCGTATGCAGCGTTGCCAGTACCAAGTGCCCCGTCTCCGCTGCGGTAATCGCCGCCGAGATCGTCTCCAGATCCCGCATTTCCCCGACCAAAATGACGTCAGGATCTTGTCGGAGCGCGGCTCTCAACCCGTCCGCGAAGCTTGCCGTATCCAATCCGACTTCCCGTTGGTGCACCAGCGATTTGCGATGTTCGTGCATGAACTCGATCGGATCTTCCAGCGTCACGATATGTTTGCTACTCTTGCTATTTACATCTTGGATCATGGCTGCCAATGTCGATGACTTGCCGCTTCCTGTCGGGCCGGTAACCAGAATCAGTCCCTGCGGCCGATGGGCGAGTGCAGCCAGTGAAGCAGGTAATCCCAATTGTTCCATTGTCGGAATTCGTTCGGGAATGGATCGAGCCGATATGGCCGCGTATCCCTTTTGCCGATACACGTTGATCCGGAAACGATCGGCTCCCGGCAGCGCATAAGCGAAGTCCAACTCGCCTTCCGTACGGAACCGAATCGCCCGTTCCTCGCCAAGCAGCTCGTCGGCCATGCTTTCCGCTTCTGCCGGACTGACGATACCGCCGGCCAAAGCCATCAGCGAGCCGTGAATTCGTACGCTTGGCGGAGCACCGACTGCAATATGCAAGTCGGATGCGCCTTTAGCGTGCATTTCGCGCAGCAGCTCCTCGATTGTCCGTGTTTGTTCGTTCATCCTCAGCAGCTCCTCGCCATTGTTCGATGCCCTTCCGTTAATGGGCGACGGTTTCTTTCATGACTTCCTGCAACGTCGTGATGCCCATGCCGACTTTGCGGAAGCCGTCTTCGAGCAACGACTTCATGCCTTCTCTTTTCGCAACGTCACGCATGTCTTCGATACTGCCGGATTCATTGATCAGACGCCGCATGGAATCTGTCATAGGCAGAACTTCGTGGATGGCTACCCGACCGCGATAACCGGTCGTGCTGCAATTGCCGCATCCTCTGCCTTTGTACAATTTATCGGCGAAGATCCCGTTACTCTGCATAAGAATTTTTTCCTGTTCTGAAGGCGTGTACTCCGTTTTGCATTCCGGGCATATTTTCCTGACCAGACGTTGAGCCACGACTCCAATGAGCGATGAAGCAATCAGATAGGGCTCAATGCCCATGTCCCGAAGCCGTGTCACGCTGCTTACCGCATCGTTGGTGTGAAGCGTAGACAGAACCAAGTGACCGGTGAGCGAGGCACGAACCGCGATCTCTGCCGTCTCCGTATCCCGGATTTCGCCGACCATCACGATGTTCGGGTCCTGCCGGAGAATGGAACGCAGACCCGCCGCAAACGTCAAGCCGACCGCCGGGTTCACGTGAACCTGGTTAATGCCTTCGATCTGGTACTCGACCGGATCTTCGACCGTAATGATGTTCGCTTCTTCGGTATTCAAGTGACTTAGTGCCGAATAAAGAGTCGTCGTTTTGCCGCTGCCGGTAGGACCCGTAAGCAGCAAGATACCGTAAGGACGTTCGATCATTTCTTTGAACACGGTCGTATTGCGGTCATCGAATCCAAGCTTATCCATCGACTGTACGCCGGTCGTCAAGTCGAGCAACCGAAGTACGATCTTTTCGCCGTGTACGGTAGGCAATGAAGATACCCGAATATCGATCATGCGATAATCGACCTGCATTTTAATCCGTCCGTCTTGCGGCAATCGCCGTTCCGCAATATTCAACTTCGCCATAATCTTCAAACGTGCCGTAATGAATCCTTGCATTTGCTTGGGAATCATACGTTCCGTCCGCAGCGATCCGTCGATCCGATAACGAATCGCCAAATTGTTCTCGCCCGGATCGACATGAATATCCGAAGCTCGAAGCTGCGCCGCTTGCTGAATCATTTGATTGACCAACTTCACGATCGGCGAGTCTTCGTCGGTGATCTCCGTTTCTTCGATCTCTTCCGCGCTCGGTAATTCGCCCATCATCAAATTCATGGAATCGCGCATACCGTAATGTCTGGCAATCGCGCGTTGCAGCTCGTCCCGTGTACAGATCGCGGGTTCGATCCGGAAGCCCGTGCTCATCCGCAGATCTTCAATGGCGAAATAATCCAGCGGGTCCGCCATCGCGACCATCAGCTTCCCGCCTTCTTTCATGAAAGGAAGCACTTGATAACGCTTGGCCATACTTTCGGGAATGATCTGCGTAATCGCCGGGTCGATCTGGTATTTGAACAGGCTGACGTGCGGAATCCCAAGCTGGAACTCCAATACTTCGATCAACTGCTGCTCGGTAATGGTTCCTTGCGCGATCAAGTGGTCACCGAGCTTACGCTTCGTTTCCCGCTGCTCGACAAGCGCTTGTTGCAGTTGTTCTTCGGAAATAATGCCGTTCTCGACGAGAAGGTCGCCAAGCCTTTTTTTAATGATTGCCATTCCCGTTTCATCTCCGCCGTTTTTTATTGAAATCGAGATTCAAACTTTGCTCAGTCTGACCGAATAAAGTATAAGGATATACAAGTGCATAAGACGAAGGATCTAGCTTTTGAAGGACTCACGACTCAAAGCGTCTTTTTATATATCGTAGAATCGGGAGGGCTTTTTTAGAGGAATTACGAAAAAAAACAAAAAGTCGCGTATATCTATAATTTTGCGCAATTTATATAGTTAGAATGAGTAAATAGTATTGTGAATATAAGCCTTATGACCTAAAATGATTATATACCATAGAGCAAGAGCTTTGACAATTGATTTGGAAAATCCTTAATAATAATTCTTAATTCAAAAGTTAAATGACGCATAAATACTATAAACGGAGGAAACTTGTATGAAGAAAAAGCTTGTATGGGTCTGGACGTTGCTCTTGGCTCTTGTGCTTGTTAGCGTACCCTTTGGGATCTGGAGAGCATTGGCAGCTGCCCCTCCCTATCAAATTAAGATTCTGGAAATCGTAGACAATCCTAATGCCAACGGAACCTACCCTTTAGCCGTAGCCCTCAAAGATACGAAGAGTGTGACAGTCGAAAGTATGCGCATGAAAAAATTCGTCGCTTTACGCGACGAACTTGACGGAAAGTATGACGCTATCTATTTCGGTAGCGGAAAATATCTGACCGCCAAACCGGCAACTTTCTCTTCACAATCCCTTTCCGCTCAAGAAAAAGCGCATGACACGACCAATCAAATGAATGATATTACCCAATTGAAAGTAACCGAAATTACGAATAAATATATCAGCAAACAGTTACCCGTCATTTTCAACACGGATATTGCCGTCAATCAGAGTGCGGGTACGCTCCGTTCTTTTTACAACGCTTATTTGAACCAGCCTTCCAGCAGCGTGTCTTATGTCGGAACGACAGGGACTCTGACTTTTGAAAACTTCGTCAAAAAACTCCAAAACGGCGATGCTTCTTTTAAACAGCGTCCTCAACTGAACGTTACGTCCAAACCTGTCGATTTTCTGACGTCTTCGACAACCGTTTACAAAACAGGCGATACGTTAACTTTCAACTTCGATGCCAACTACGTCAAGGACTTCTCTTCACCCGTCAATGTAAAACTTTATGCAAGCGTGGACAAGGTACTGCCGATGACAGACGCAAATATTGTAGCCAGCAAAACGATAACCGCGCCGAGCGGCACTATTTCTTATACCTTGCCTCAGACTTTCTCCGGTCCGGTCTATTGGAGACTGGTACTCAGCGCCAACAATCAAAATGACTATGCATCCGGGGCTTTTCGGGTTCAGGATCAAAAAACGGTCATACGCGTACTCCAAGTTATGCCCAGTAATGATGCAAGCAGTCTGCTTAAACCGACAAACATGACGCAAGCTTATCTGAAAACGACAGACTACGATATTCAGATCACTCCAATTTTGTTCAGCGAATTCAACACGGCAAGCAACGCCAATTCTTACGCTAACTTAAACGGAAAATACGATATGGTTCTATTCGGATTTATAGATAATTATAATAGTCAGACATCCGGCAGCTTGACGGATGCAGCCGCAAACGGCGTCAATGAATTTATCAAGACAGGTCAAGCCGTCATGTTTACCCACGATACCATGATCGGCAATAGTTCAAACCCTTGGATAAAAAACTTCCAAAAAACAACCGGGCAAACAGGTCTTTATACGAATCTGGGTTTGGGAGCACCCAACAAATCGACTCGAACTTCCATCGTGAACAGCGGCATGCTGACGCAATTTCCTTTTAACCTTTCGCTTCCGCCAAGCAATGCGCAAGAATACGTCGGTCAGATCCTGCTGACGCACAACCAATACTACATGCTGGATCTGGAAGACCCGGAGATCGTTCCGTGGTACAACATTGTGAGCGAAAGCGGAGACACGTACAAAAGAGACAGTGACGACAGTTACGATCATTACTATACGTACTCTAAAGGCAATGTAACTTACTCCGGCACCGGGCACACCAATACGGGCTTTAAGGAATGGGAACAAAAGTTATTCGTGAACACCATGTTCCGAGCCTTCATCGGTTCGAATCATGCTCCTACAATCCAAGTGATTACTCCCGAAGCCAATGATCGTACACTTCCTTCTTATTTGGGAGATTTGAGTTTCAGTTATAAAGTAAACGACTTGGATATTAAAGATGCCAATCTAACGGCTTCCGTACGAGTTAGCATCAACGGACAATACCGCGATGATTTAGCCATTGCCAAAAAATCAGTCAGAAATGGCGAAGTGATTACCGGCAAATTCCAGAATCCTTTGGCTATCGACGGAGGAACCATTCAGATCGAAATTACGGCAACAGACAGTCAAGGAGCACAAGCTATCCAAACGGTTGATCTCATTATCGAGAAGAAGGAAGCCATTCTAAAACCTTCCCGTACGATCAGCAATGCGACTGCAGACCGTAAATTCAAAGTCGGCGAACCTGTGCAAATCGACTATAAAGTCGAACCGCAGAATATTGAAATCAGCAAAGTGACAACCAACGGTACACCGCTTCAAACGTTGGAAATTACCAAAGTCAAATATACAGAAACGCTACCGCCTAATCTCGACTTTCCGAAGAGTCCGACAACCGGTCTAGCCGTCTTGCCCGAAGGGGTTGTCATAGATGGCGGAAATGCGACTGACGGCTATGTAATCAGCAAAACTTTTTCGCAACCGATCGTGTATAATCTTTCGGCGGATCGAAAGTCCTACAAAGCAAAAGAGGGAAGCAATATTGCCTTCACGCTGACAGTCATCCCGAAACAGATGCAAGAGACGCCCTACAATTTGAATAAGGCAAGACTGTCTTACGTAGACTTTCCGCAACCGGTTGTAGACCCTTCAGCTTCGGCATTGAAGTTCTCGAAAGATTACAGTTTGATCTTGACCGGTACTACAGCAAGTTCGATCAACGGCGGTACCATTCAAGGGTCTATCGTTTCGAATGCGGACATTAATTTCAATGCGTTCGCTATAGGAAACAAAACGGTAATTTCAAATAAAAACCTTAACTTCTCCACTCCCGGAAGCGGAGCAAGCATATCGAACAGCTCAATCTGGGCTGGCGGAAACTTGCTGATCGGAAATGTAGGAATTTCGGGAAGTCAGTTATCGACAGTAGGAAATCTGACGTTAAGCGGTCAAAGTTTAGATGTTTCTTCAAGTGCAGCATTCGGCGGCACAATTGATAAAGCGACTGTCCGGGCAATAAAAGATACTCCGGCAGCTATACAAAACAGATTGAACGAACGCTTGGCCGCATCGGGTATCAGTGATTTCGCAAGCATGGTTCAATCTTTCAATACTCTTTCGGATAGTTATAAAATCATGCCGGCTAACGGCAAAGTGGAACCGAAATGGGGAAATCTATATTTAAACGGGACAGATCCGAACATAAATGTTTTCAACATTAATACGGATGTCATTCCTCTTTCCCGCACAAACCTTAGTGTTCCGCCCAACTCTACAACGATCATCAATGTAACGGGCAGCAAACCCGGTTTTACGGACGGCTTTGTTACAAGCGGTACGACTACGCAGTCTCTGCTTGTCAATTATGTAGGAACAGGAACTTTTACGGTTAGCAATGCAGACATTTACGGCACACTATTAGCTCCTAACGCAACCGTCGCATTTACGGGAAGCAAGGTTCAGGGTAAGGTAATCGCTAATAAGATCACAGGAAATGCAGGTATATACAACGAATCATTTACGGGAACAGCACCGCCATCCTCGGTACAACCTACGCCGGGAAAAAACCAAACGATCATTTTCCCGCCTGTAGATTTCCAAGTGCCGGTACTCGTTTCTTCCATTAAGCTGCAGGACAACTTTATTTGGATAAACGATACGCTCCCGATCACGGCAGAGATCCTGCCTAAAAACGCTGCCGATCCTTCAGTAACTTGGAAAAGCGACAACCCGAGCATCGTAAGCATTTTGGAAAAAGGAACCACGATAAACAGCACCACGATTACCGGATTGGCTCCGGGCACGACCAAGATTTGGGCGGTTGCCAACGACGGCAGCGGGATCAAGCAGTCTGCCGAAGTGACCGTAGCAGCTATTCCTCTGTTCATTGAAGGAAGCCGTTCGGTTAATCTCAACGGAACGATCCGGGATCTGACCGCTGTTGTCAAAGATAAAACATTAGAACTTACAAATATCAGATGGACATTGGCAGGGGGAACCGGAAACGCTAACGGCAACCAAAATGCTATTGCGACGTTGAACAATCCGTTGAACGGAGCAACCGTATCCCTGACCGGTAATAAAATCGGTACGGTCGACGTTCAGTTGACGGCAACCGTAATCAAAAGAAATACCGCAGGAACTGTAATCAGCAGCCGAGATTGGACTGCTCCCGTTCATACCGTTACGGTCGTCAATCCTTTGGAAAGCATAACGATTGCCGGACCCGATTGGGTTCCTGTAACAAAAACGGGCTCCGCATCCAATAACTCTGTTAGCTTGAGTTCAACAATTCAACCGGCGGGCGCTGTTCTTAAATCGGTCGTATGGAGCATCAGTCAAGGAGAGGGGTCGGGGCGACTGACTAACACGGCTTCTACCGGAACCCCTCTGACCAACTCGCTTAATTCGTTGGATAAGACGGGATCGGTAACCGTGAAAGTTGTTGCGACTGCCGAAGGTTCTACAGTACCTATAGCGCCTGCATTCAAGTCTATTCGTGTGGTGGACGTCGAAACTAAAGGTCCCGAAGCCATATACTTCAATACGGACCCGGTTAGGCTCAGCTCCGACTTCGTTACCGCAGATGCGGAAAACTGGACCGTTGCTCAAGGAAGACCCGATAATTACGTTTGGAAAGTAGAGAATTTGAAACAAGACGCCAGCGGTAATTGGGTTGTGGATAGTTCCAGTACTCCGCCCTATGCGCAATTGTCCGATACAAACACGGCAGCCCCTTCACTAAGTCCAAGCAATAGCGGACTTGAAGGAAAAGTACGAGTCACCGTAACCGTCGGCGGCATGACCAGTACCAAAGATATTGACGTCAAAGCTCGTTTAACCGCGCTTCAACTGCCGCCGGAGATTCCGATTCAGAGGGGACAACAGATCAATCTCAACTTGTTGTTGAATCCTGTACCCGGAGTCATGGTGAATAAGCTGTCGGAAATTTTACCCGCGTTGCAATGGAGCAGTTCGGTTCCAAACTCTGCGAGCGTAACCCCTAACGTTGTTCCGGCCGCAAATAATGTGACCGGCGGTATCGTAACAGGTCTTCAACCCGGTACTTCTACCGTGATTACGGTAACTTACCCGGCCAAGGACGGCATGCCGGCAGTCACCACAACCACTAAAGTGATTGTAATGTCAGGCAACAATCCGGAGACTCCAACTGATCCGACCGACCCTGTCGATCCAACGAATCCAGGAGGACCGGTCGGCGACAACCTGTATTAAGTGCTGAATCTTCATTAAACAACTTGCACATGCAAAAGCCCCTGTTACCAACCTCTTGCAGGTTCGATAACAGGGGCTATTTTTTTGCATTTAAGCAGGGCATATACGCGAATTCAAAGATCGGCTAGTCCAGTTCCAATTTACCGACACTGAGACTGATTTGCTCCACTTGCGGCAGCCATTTTCCTTGATGCGCATAAACTTCATCGTTGTATTTTACTTTAAAACGGGAGGTCGAGGATTGCGTTCCGTCCGGGCTTTGAGGCGTGAATGCGATATCGTTGGTTCCTTGTTCCCGAGAATCGCCTACGACTGCATTGATCGTCAGATTTCCTTTCGCGAAAAATCCGCCTTCCATAGAAAAGTTGGAACCGACCCCGTACAGCGTAGCGGTAGAATCGGTGTAGAAGAACCCTCTTAACCTTTGAACATTGGGTACGAATGCATCCACACGATTGAGCAAAATGCTTCCTTTAGAGATCAAAACAATTTCTCTCTCGCTTCCATCAATGCTCAACCCTTGGATACTTGCATCTTCGATCGTTGTCGTTCCCATTACGATCATGGTTGAATCCACTTGTACTTGATTTTTGAACCGTACGTTTCCTGTTACCAAAACATTACTCGCTACGCTCGTTAAGGGCTGTTCATCCCCCGAAAAGATCAAATCTCCGTTTACGATCAGCCAAGAATCTTTATTTTGCGTACCCAGGCTGGAAAAAGTTTCTCCTCCGACTTCCAGATTGCCCGTGAAAATCGAAGTCGCGGCCATAGCGTTCAAATCCGTTTTTAAAGTAAAGAGTTCTCGGGTATACCGTTCTATCTCCTTGTTGTTATAAATAATCACATTGTTCAACTCATCCAGTTCTTTTGGTGTCGCAGGCGTACTTAAAGGTGGATACGGCTTTTGCTCCGCCGGTTTTGGCATACTTAGATGCTTGAGCGCAGGAGTATTCAAGGAAGCAACAAGCGCGGACATCCGAGAAGTTGCCGAAACGCCATTGCCCATATCGTCGTAATTTTTTTGCAAGTCTGTTTTGGAAGCTCCTGTCGCTGCGGCGAGCTTCTCAATGAAAGACTCTTCTACATTGATTTGAATGAACTTTTGCTTATCTTTGATCTGTAATTGCGGAACGCCGACTCCGAGTGCTTCTTTTGCGCGATTGCCTACTTGAGCATCGCCATCCGAAGTAATAGACGTTAACCGGTCTTTATGATCGCCGCTCAGAAAATGGTCCAAACCTTGAATGAATACCAATCCGCTCCCTGTCATCTTTGGATAGAGGCTAGTCGTGTCCAAAGAGTTTCCTTTATACCGATACTCCGGACGGTTGGTAACAATCAAATCATCGCCCGCATAGATATTACCGTCAATATAGGGCGCGCCGTTCAGGATTAGATCTTGTTCCGAACCAAAAGCATACTGTAAAAAGTCGGGGAACATATTGATTTTGACTTCCTGCGTTAAGGTTCGTTTTACGCCATTGACTATTCCTGCTGCTTTGAGCGTTACGGTATATGAGGTTCCGTCTCGCAAAGGATCATCAATCGGAAGAAAGTCTGCCTTAACCTCCGGTCTTTCGATCAAGCTGCCCGAAGCTCCCGTCAATGCGCTTGTTCTGACTCCGTCAGCTTCATTTTCAAGTATGCCTTCGGAACTAACCGGAAGGCTGTTTGTAATATTTGTGATTTCCATCTCCAAATTTTTCGCATCAAAGCTGGGTAACGCCACGCGTGCATTCAGCTTTGCAGAGATTAACGCCACCGACTCGTCCAACACTTTTTGCGTTAACTGAAGGCTTTGAATATCATTTTCGCGTGTTAACGTTCTTCTTGATCCTGCTACGGTCGCACTCAGGATCGTTACGCCCAGCAAAGTCAGGATTAGCATCATAAACATAACCATGACGAGCGCAGAACCTTTTTCTTCACGCCACTGTCTCATCTTCGTACTCCTTTTCATGATCGAAATAAACTTGAACTAGAACCCGAAGCGGCTTGCCAACGTAATCTCGGAAGAACCTGAACCTTCGTTCATTCGGATGACCAAATTAATCTGGATTAGCCCTGTTTCCAAATAACCGAATATGTTCAAATCGCGGCCTTCCAAACCGATAAATGAATCTGCGTTGGCTGACGAGACAAGCAACTGTCCGCCTCCTCTGATTCTCGTCGATTCGTATAGATCCGAGGAAGAGTCTTCAGAAGGAGCCAAGTCCGGTTTACGAATTTCCAATTGCCCGTTGTTGATTACAATCTCATGCGCATCAGCCGTATTCGGCGTACCGTCAGGATTCTCGTTAACAAGTTGGATGCCGTACGTATTACCGCTATCGTCCGTCAACGGATATACCCGATCCGGAGCGAACGTGTACAATTCCGTAATGATCGAAGACATAATCACATCACCTTGATCGCGCAGATTATTTTCAACACTGACCCGATTATAGCTGCGAAATCCGAAAAAAATCGTCGTCGAAATAATACCCAAAATCAATCCCATGATAGACAGCACAGCAATGAGCTCAATCAGCGTCACGCCTTCTTCCCTGCGCATTTTAGCGAATAATTTCCGCATTCACGTATCCCTCCACCGTAACTTCGTCGGCTCCAGGTCCGCTTCCTCCCGCAGACAAAGGTCTGATTGTTGCAGCAATCGGTAATAGCAACTTTCCGCCGTCCATGTCCGATTTAGTTAACTCTTTCTGATAAGAGATCACGATTCGATAATCAATCCCATTGACCGAAGGGCTCAAGATTTCTGAAATCAGCGATGGATCACTCTCTCCAAAAATAGTTTTAAACGCGCACACCCCGGTTGTTGAGGCTGCGCAAGTGGAAAAAGTATCTGACGTAATTGAAGCTTTGCCATCCCTGATAACCGCAGACGTCGAATCAAAATAAGCCTCAAGCTGGTTGAAATTCTGTTTCTGCATATATACAACCGCACTGCGCGCGAGATTCGACATGATTGTTTTATTTTGATTTGATTTAGAAAACGTAAGCGCATTGCTGAAATAAGCCGTGAAGGCCAGAGCCACGATCGACAGGATCAAGAGAGCGGCCAAAATCTCGATCAGCGTAAATCCTTCTTCCTTTTTAAAACGATCCAGCAAAAAAACTCCTCCTTCCGGCGCGCCTGCGAAACTCTTGAAAATCACGTTCCGAAGAGACGGCATTCGCTTATATATCGGTCTTTTTTACTCCTTTCATTATATGATCAGGCTTGCAGGGGGGCAATGATTATTTAGGTCTTTCGGCCCTGATCCCAATGACTTGCGGGAATCGCATGAAGGTCAACAAAAGTGGTATGATAAACAAGTCGAATAAAGCGTTTTCTTCAACGATCATCGATTGGATCTCGCCTCTCGCATTATGTATTCAAGGTACTTACACCGAAGGAGGAACTTTACTTATGGCATTGTTGTCCTGCAACTTTTACTCCGAATCGCTCGGTCTCAGCACGTCGATGAACGTCATTCTGCCGCAGCAGACGCGTTCGCAGATCGGCTTGGCAAACGTTAAACGTCCCGGGCCGCACAAAACGCTCTACCTGCTGCACGGATTGTCCGACGACGACACGATCTGGGTACGCCGGACGTCGATCGAACGCTACGCCGCCGCTTACGGAATCGCCATCGTGATGCCGCAGGTACACCGGAGTTTCTATACGGACATGGCTTACGGGGAAAAATATTGGGAGTTTATCAGCGAAGAGCTGCCGGAACTGGCACGCTCCTTCTTCCCGCTGTCGGCCGAGCGCGAAGACAACTTCACGGCAGGACTGTCGATGGGCGGATACGGGGCATTCAAGTTGGCTTTGCGCAGACCCGATTTGTTCGCGGCGGGAGCCAGCCTCTCGGGAGCGCTGGACATCGCTGCGATGACCGAAAATCCCGACAATCCCCGCTCCGGCCTCCTGCGTACCGTTTTCGGCGAGGAAAAAGTACGCGGCAGCGAAAACGATCTGCTCTACCTGCTGGATCGCGTATCGAAATCGAGCATGCCGAAGCCGAAGCTGTACCAGTGCTGCGGCACCGAAGATTTCCTGTACACAGACAACCAGACGTTCAAAAAAGCGGCCGAAGGCAGCGGTCTGGACTTTACGTACGAAGAAGGTCCCGGCGAGCACGAATGGGGGTATTGGGATAAAATGATCCAAAACGTGCTGGAATGGCTACCTCTCGGCGATCCGGGTAAGTAAACACCGTTCGTCGATTTCTTTCGTTTCCGCTACAGACGGAGAGGATCGCGAAATAACGACAACCGATTATTTTTATACGTGAATGCGAAAAAGCCATGTCCCGGTAACGATGAGACATGGCTTTTTCGGCGTTGAAACTCGGCAAAAACTTTTTAAGATCCTATTCGGAAGTCGGAGCATCGGTTCGGCCGGCGGACGATGAGGCTTCGTTGGAGCGTCCTAATTCGTTGCTCGCTTTGCAGATCCGATTGCGCCCGCTTTCCTTCGCGCGATACAAGGCATCGTCGACGCGGCGAAATAAGGTTCTGGGAGCGCCCGCGTACGACAAGCCGTACCCGAGCGAAACAGTCAACTGCAGGCCGGTTCCGTCATCCAATACGAAAGCATGTCCCTCTACGACCGATCGTATCCGTTCCGCGACGCGCACGACCGACTCTTCTTCGTAACGGTCGATCACGATCGCGAACTCTTCGCCTCCGTTACGGGCCGCATAGCTGTCCGCAGGCGAGCATGAGGTCAGAATTTTGCCCAGCTGCCTGAGCACAATGTCCCCGGCCGGATGTCCGTACGTGTCGTTCACGCGCTTGAAGTGATCGATATCGAGCAGGATCAGGCCGAACTCCTCTCCGTGCCTCTGAGCACGCTTCACGCGTCGGTCGTACAGCATATGAAAAGCTCTCGGATTATGCAGGCCTGTCAAGAAGTCGCGGTGCGCGGCGTCTTCCATAAAAGCGAAAAGTTCGTTGGAATTTTTGAGATGACGCAGCATGAGGAAGGTAAAGACGGCGGTTCCGGCGATGATCACGGAATAGACCGGTATGATATTGACGAAACTCGGGCCGATCATGATATAAAAACTTGCCAGCAGCACAACGACTTGAACGGCGAAAGCCAAAGCCCATCTTTTGGGTTCCAGCTGTCCTTTTTTCAATACCAAAATGACGAGCAGGAACGTGACGAGCGCATTGGACGCACCGACGTACGAAGACAAACCGAAATCGCCGAAAAAGAAAAAGCGAAACGCCGCGATGATCAGGCTCGCTGCAAAACCGCCGGGAATTCCCGCGACGTACACGCCGATAATGATCGCCGTTTGACGAAGATCGATAACCGAATTTTCTCCAATCGGAAAAGAGAATTCCATCATAAGGATACCCGCGACGCCCAAAGCGGCTCCGGTGAACCAAGGCAGCCAAGAAGCGGAACGCGCAGCAAGCGAGGATTTACGAAAACGATTTAAAAAAATGTTACCGAAAAACAACAGAGTCGCCAGAATCGTAAAGTTGATAAATAACTCTTTGAACATAATTAATATTGCGCCTCGCAGTCTGCAACAATGCGAATTAAGCGGCCGACAGGTTAGCCGGCCGCTTTTTCTACATTTTACCCGATTGCCGAGTTTCTGCAAACAAACTTTGCTTTTTTCAAAATAAAGGAAAAAGCAAAAAAACGTCTTCGCGGAGGAAGACGTTTTTGCTTTCGAAAAGGCTTGATGCGGTAAGGAGCATGCATACCACCGAACAAAATCATTAGGGCTTCATCGGAAATGTGCCGATAGCGAGAATTGATAAGTGCTTACAGTCTGGTGCTCAGCCATTCGGTCGTGTGCTCAAGCGTTGCTGTCGCGCGTTCGATCGCGGCTTCGACCTGAGGCTTGGCCGTGCCGCCGTAGACGTTGCGGGCATTGACCACGTTCTCCGGCTGAAGCACGTCGTAGATTTTTTCGTCGAACAGATCGGAAAAGGTCTTGAACTCTTCGAGCGTGAGGTCAAGCAGATACTTGCCGTTCTCGATACAGTAGAGGACCGTTTTGCCGATTACTTCGTGCGCGTCGCGGAACGGAAGGCCTTTGCCGACCAAGAAGTCCGCGATGTCGGTCGCGTTCGAAAAGTCTTTGTTGACTGCTTCGCGCATGCGGCCTGTACGAACCTGCATCGTCGCGATCATCGGAGCGAACAAACGCAGCGCGCCGTCGAGCGTCGCTACGGTGTCGAACATGCCTTCTTTGTCTTCTTGCATGTCTTTGTTGTACGCAAGCGGCAGAGATTTCAGCACCGTCAGCAGACCCATCAGGTTGCCGTAGACACGGCCCGTTTTGCCGCGAACCAGCTCGGCCACGTCCGGGTTCTTCTTCTGCGGCATGATGCTGCTGCCCGTGCAAAACGCGTCATCCAGCTCGACGAAGCCGAACTCGGTGCTGCTCCACAGAACCAGCTCTTCGCAAAGACGGGACATGTGCATCATAAGAATCGAAGCGCCGGACAGGAACTCCAAAATGAAGTCGCGGTCGCTGACCGCGTCCAGGCTGTTCTCGTACACGCCGTCGAAACCGAGCTGCTCGGCCACGAAATGGCGGTCGATCGGGAACGTCGTGCCTGCGAGCGCGCCTGCGCCCAGCGGCAGTACGTTGATGCGCTTGTAACTGTCCATCAGGCGCTCCGCGTCGCGTTGGAACATCGAGACGTAAGCGAGCAGATGATGCGCGAACAGGATCGGCTGCGCTCTTTGCAGATGCGTGTAGCCCGGGATGATCGTGTCGGTGTGCTGCTTGGCTTGGTCGATCAGCGCTTGTTGGACGGCTTGTACCAGACCTGTCAGCTCAACCACGCGGCTGCGCAGGTACAAGTGCATGTCGGTCGCGACTTGGTCGTTGCGGCTGCGGCCGGTATGCAGCTTGCCGCCGACCGGACCGACCTCCTGGATCAGGTGCTTTTCGATATTCATGTGAATGTCTTCGTCGGAAACGGAGAATTCGACTTCGCCGGCTTCGATCTTGTGCAGGACCTTGATCAGCCCTTCCGCGATCGTGTCGGCGTCTTTTTGCGGAATGATGCCGCATTTGCCCAGCATGGCGACGTGCGCCAGGCTGCCTTGGATGTCTTCTTCGGCCAGTGCTTTATCGAAGTTAATGGAAGCCGTATACTCCTCGACCAGACGATCGGTCGGTTTGGTAAAGCGGCCTCCCCATAGTTTACTCATCAGTTGCCTCCCCCCTCCCAAACCCTCCCCGAGGGAGGGCCCCAAAGGGCGACTGCCTTCTGGACACCTGTAAAGGGCAGAGATTGCGGTCGGCTTTGGGCGGGAGGTTTGGTTTTATTTTAGTGGTAGTGTTGGTGGTACGTGCCGCCGCGCTTGCCCTGCCTTCGGCGGGCCGCGGCTGACGATGGTGCGGGAGCGTGTTGCGGGCAGCGGTTTGCTGCCTGATGCGACGCTCGGGCGGGACTTAGACCCAGGCCGGAGGCGGAGCGCTGCGCAGCTCCTGTCCGGCTAAGGGCGGGGTCGAAGGCGGGCCGCTTCGCGTGGCCCTGTTCGACCGGAAGAACCGGAGCCGGAAGCGGGCAGCTAAGCTTGCCCTGTCCGGCTAAGAACCGGGGCCGGATGCAGGCGGCTGCGCCAGCCTTGTCCAGCCAAGACCTGGGGCCGGAAGCGGAACACTTCGTTGTTCCTGTCCGGCCGGGTTCCCATTCGGGGGACCTTTTCTTTTGGCTGCGCAAGGTCAATGTCTTGTCCGGCTTCTCTTGCAAGCCGGACGCCTTTTACTCTCCCCTATAAAAAAGGCGAATAGCGTGGGTGGAGGGGGGAGTTTCAGTGAAGAAGCGCCAGCGTTCGCCTTTGCAATTGGGAAGCCTCATCCTAGTCCAATCCAGCTTCCCAATTGCAACACGCGATCGGAACGAAACTCCCCCCGGAACCCACTCTTTTTCCACCAAAAAAGACTACTTACTTTGCTCTACGCCTTTTCCCACTTTCAATCTCAAAGCGTTGAGACTAATAAAGCCTGTCGCGTCGTTCTGGTCGTACGCTTGGCTCGGATCGGCTTCCATGGTGGCGATGTCCGGGTTGTACAGGCTGACCGGGCTTTTGACGCCGGCGCCGATAACGTTGCCTTTGTACAGCTTCACGCGTACCGTGCCGCTCACGTTTTTCTGGCTTTCCGTAACCAGGGCTTGCAGCGCAAGACGCTCCGGCGCGAACCAGAAGCCGTTGTACACGAGCGTGCTGTAGCGGGTCAGCAGGGAATCGCGCAGGTTCATGACTTCGCGGTCCATGGTCAGGGATTCCATTTTGCGGTGAGCGGTGAACAGGATCGTGCCGCCCGGAGTCTCGTAGACGCCGCGGCTCTTCATGCCGACAAAGCGGTTCTCGACCATGTCGACGCGGCCGATGCCGTGTTTGCCGCCGAGTTCGTTCAATTTATCCATCACTTGCAGCGGGCTCAGCTTTTCGCCGTTCAGCGCGACCGCGTTGCCTTTTTCGAATTCGATCTCCAGCATTTCCGGCTCGTTCGGCGCGTCTTGCGGGTCAACGCTGAGCAGGAACATTTCTTTGTTTTCTGGAGCGCTTGCATCGAACCACGGATCTTCCAGCACGCCGCTTTCGTAGCTGATATGCAGCAGGTTGCGGTCGGTGGAGTACGGTTTGGCGGCGGATGCCGTAACCGGGATGCCGTGTTTTTCGGCGTAAGCGATCATTTCGGCGCGGCCCGGGAATGTGTCGCGGAACGTGTCGAGTCTCCAAGGAGCGACGACTTTGATGTCAGGGGCGAGAGCCGCCACGCCGAGTTCGAAACGAACCTGGTCGTTGCCTTTGCCCGTCGCGCCGTGGGCGATCATCGTAGCGCCTTCGGCGCGGGCGATTTCGACCATGCGTTTTGCGATCAGAGGACGCGCAATGCTGGTGCCGAGCAGGTATTGGCCTTCATACAGCGCGCCGGATTGGAACATCGGGTAGATGAAATCCGAAGCGAATTCGGCTTGCAGGTCGTCGATGTAGACTTTCGAAGCGCCTGTCGCCAGTGCTTTCTCTTCAAGTCCGTCCAGTTCTTCTTTTTGACCGATATCCGCCGTGAAAGCGATGATTTCCGCGTCATAGGTTTCTTTCAGCCATTTCAAAATGATCGAGGTATCCAGTCCGCCGGAATACGCGAGTACGATTTTTTCTTTTGCCATGATTCTTCATTCCTCCGCTCTGAACGTTGCCGTTCAATGTCTTGTATGATGGTCTTTCCTTTTTCGTCGCAAGAGCGGCGTTCTCCTGCCTGTGCAGAAGCGCCGCTCTTTTTTTGTCCGTTAAAAAAACTTACGCCATCAACGTCGCCATGACCGCTTTTTGCGCATGCAGGCGGTTTTCCGCTTCGTCGAAGATCACGCTGTTTTTGCCGTCGATCACGCCCGCGCTCACTTCTTCGCCGCGGTGCGCCGGGAGACAGTGCAGGAACAGATAGTCGCTTTTCGCGTGCTGTACCAACTCTTCATTGACCTGATAATCCTTAAAGGCCAACTCGCGAACCTTCTGCTCTTCTTCAAAGCCCATGCTCGCCCAAACGTCCGTGTATACGGCATCGGCGTTTTCGATCGCTTCGCGCGCGTCGCGCACGATCGCGATTTTCGAGCCGGTTTGATTCGCGATTTCCTGTGCCTGACGCACGATATCCGTATCCGACTCATAGCCTTCCGGGCTCGCGATGCTCACGTCCATGCCCATCTTCGCGCCGCCCAGCAGCAGCGAGTGCGCCATGTTGTTGCCGTCGCCGATATACGCCAGCTTTTTGCCTCTCAGCGAGCCTTTATGCTCTTGGATCGTTTGCAGATCGGCCAGCACCTGACACGGATGACCGAGATCGCTTAAGGCATTAATGACCGGGATATCCGCGTATTTCGCCAGCTCCGTCACGTTTTCGTGGCCGAAGGTGCGGATCATAATGCCGTCCAGATAACGCGACAACACGCCTGCCGTATCGGGAATGGCTTCGCCGCGTCCGAGTTGGATATCGTTTTTGCTAAGGAAAAGAGCGTGCCCGCCGAGTTGGAACATGCCGACTTCGAACGATACGCGGGTGCGCGTCGACGACTTTTCGAAAATCATGCCGAGCGTTTTGCCCTCCAGCGGACGGAACGTTTCTCCCGCTTTCTGCTTGCGTTTGAGTTCGATCGCCAGATCCAGCAGGTATTGAATTTCTTCGGTCGTGTAATCGGTCAGTTCAACGAGATCGCGTCCTTTGAGAGCGATACCGTGCGCTTGTTGGGTCAGGTCCATGAGGTTGCCTCCTTGAATTCGTTTATTTTAAAAAAAGAGCGTTCGCTAGCCGGAAGTCACTGTCCGGTTCGCCGAACGCTCTCTTGCCGCCTGAGACGGCTCTTCCTTGATGTCTAACCTATCCTACGATATCAACGCTAATGTTTAAGATGCGGTTTAAAAGGTTTAGGCACTCGGTGTCGGTACTTTCTCTTCAATAATCGAAGCGACGATATCGACGGCCTGTGCAACTTCTTCCTCGGTCACGTACAGATTCGGCAGCAACCGGATCACGTTCGGGCCGGCCGAAACGAACAGCAGGCCGCGTTTTTGTCCGGCTGCGACCAGATCCGCTACCGGTTCCGCGCATTCGATGCCGATTAGCAGACCGAGTCCGCGCACTTCTTTTACAAACGGATTGCCGTTCAGACGCTCGCGCAGTTGGTTGATCAGTTTGTCGCCGATCTCTGCGGCTCTGGCCGGCAGATTGTCTTCCTGCATCGTCTCGATTGTGGCAATGATCGCGGACGAGGCCAGCGGCGTGCCGCCGAACGTCGTGGCGTGGCTGCCTGCGGTGAACGCTTCTTTCAGATACTCGCGTCCGATCATGGCACCTGCCGGGAAGCCGGAAGCGATGCCTTTTGCGACGGTGAAAATATCCGGCTTGATGCCGTAGCGATGATGCGCGAACCAGGCGCCGGTACGGCCCATACCCGTCTGCACTTCGTCGATGATCAGCAGGATGCCTTTGTCGCGGCAAAGCTGCTCGATCTGCTGCGCGTATTCTTGCTCCAGCGGATACACGCCGCCTTCGGCTTGGACCATCTCGATCATGACGGCAGCGGTGCGCTCGTTGATCGCGTCTTCGATGGCTTTGATATCGTGCGGAGGCACGGTCACGAATCCGGCCGGAAGCGGCAGGAAGCCTTCTTTGACTTTGTCCTGTCCGGTCGCGGTCAGCGTTGCCAACGTACGTCCATGGAACGATTTGCCGAGCGTGATGATCTCGTAACGCTCTTCGCCTTTCACTTTTTGGAAATAGCGACGGGCCAGCTTGATCGCAGCTTCGTTCGACTCCGCGCCACTGTTGCAGAAAAACACGGCGTCGGCCTGCGCGACTTCGGCGACTTTCTTGGCGGCTTCTTCCTGTTTCGGGATCACGAACAGGTTGGACGTATGCCACAGGGTATCGATCTGTTCTTTGAGCTTCTCGGACACTTTTTTCGGCGCGTGGCCGAGGTTGGTGACGGCAAGACCGCTCATGAAATCGAGGTATTTGTTGCCCTGGTCGTCCCAGAGCCAGCTGCCTTCGCCTTTGACGAGGGCGAGGGGATTTCTGGCGTACGTTTGGAAAAGTGAACTCTCTTCTTGTGGCATGGTGGGTATGCTCCTTCCTGAGGTGGGTGGGAGGCTGCGGGAGAAGTGCGTTACGGTCGCTTGTTGTCACTGGAAAATGGATTGGATTGTAATAAGGAAATTTTCCGGTGACAAAGGCGAACGCTGACGCTCCTTCACTGCACTTCTCCCTCCGCTTGGCACGCTTGGTCGTTCACGGGCTTTTAGGGCAGGGACACAGAATCGAATTTGAATATCGATTCTCTCTTGGTAAGACTTCAAGTGGATTCATGGATGTCGGGATCGATCGGAATGCAGATTATGGCTTATCGGCAGTTCTTTTCGGGCAAAACGTAAGAAGAACAATGAAAAGAATTTGCGGGGTAAGCCGGTTAGGTCGAACGGTATTCGGGCGTGTGTCGTAGTCGAAACGGTATCCGGATTACAGATTCGACTACGGGAACAGGCTCGGGAACACGATACATCGGGACAAGCTTCGTCGAAGCGGGAAATGGTTTTTAAATCATCATTTTCCCTGCTTTATCTTCGACGCTTTTCCGCCGAGACTCATCGTCGAATGACCGTTCCGATCGGTTCGCCGGACAGAAGGCGAGGCAGGACGCGGGGTTCGCTGCCGTCTACGATGACGACTTCCTGAACTTCGCCGTGGATGCATTTCATGGCGGCGCGGACTTTCGGGATCATACCGCCGTAGATTTCGCCGCTTGCGATCATGTCTTCGATCTCCGCGAAGGAGACGGAAGGCAAAGGCGTTTTGACGCCGTCGATGGTTTTGAGAATGCCGGGAACGTCGGTGACGACGATCATGCGGGACGCGCCGATGAAAGACGCGACGGCTCCGGCTGCGGTATCGGCATTGATATTGTAGCGTTGTCCGTTCTCGTCCACGCCGAGCGGCGCGATAACGGGCATGTAGCCCAGATCGAGAATGCCGTCAACGATGCTCGCTTCGACGTACGTGACGTCGCCGACCAGGCCGACTTCGGATGCGTTCGGCACAGGTTCGGCTTGGATCAGCGAACCGTCCGAACCGGAAAGGCCGAGCGCTTTGCCGCCTGCGGATTGGATGCGGCGAACGATCAGTTTGTTGATCGTGCCGGCCAAGACCATTTCCACGACGTCGAGCACGTCTTCGGTGGTGCGCCGCAGTCCGTTGACGAACTCTGTCGGAATGCCGAGCTTCTCCAGGTTTTCGGAGATCGCCGGGCCGCCGCCGTGTACGATGACCGGCTTGATGCCGCTTTTTTGCAGCTCGGCCAGATCCGTGAAAAAGGCTTCCGGCAGCGCGGCCAACGTGCTCCCGCCGCATTTCATCACGAATGATGCTTTGGCACTGCCTGTTTGCGAAGCGGAAGATCCGCCGACTTCGTTTGCATCTGCTTGAGTCATTTCGTTTCTCCCTCCGCTTCTAAGTCCGGTATGCCGCGTTGATCCGTACATAGTCATAGGTCAAGTCGCATCCCCACGCGGTCGCTTTTTCCGAACCCATGTTCAGCTCGACCGTAATCAGCACGTCATCGCCTTTCAAATATTCTAAAGCAATGTCTTCGTCGAATTTAACAGGTTGGGAGTGCTCAAGCACAAGGATCTCGCCGAGTCTGATATCGACGGTATGCGGGTTGACAGGAACGCCTGCACGGCCGACCGCCGCGATGATCCGTCCCCAGTTGGCATCCGCGCCGTACACGGCGGTTTTCACCAAACTCGAACCGATAACGGTCTTCGCGATCGCGCGAGCCGAGTCTTTGCTTTCCGCACCGTTCACAGTCACTTCGACCAGCTTCGTTGCGCCTTCGCCGTCGCGGGAAATGGCTTTTGCCAGATGTTCGCATACGGCGGCAAACGCCTCCGCAAACGCTGTCCAGTCCGCATGCTGCTCGTTCAGTTCTTTTTTCTGCTCCGACAAACCGCTTGCCATCGCGACCAACATATCGTTGGTGCTCGTGTCGCCGTCGACGGTAATCATGTTGAACGTATCGTCCGTCGTCCGTCGAAGCAGCTTATGTAGCGCTTCGCTGCCGATCTTCGCATCCGTCGTCACGAAGGCCAGCATGGTCGCCATGTTCGGATGAATCATGCCCGATCCTTTTGCCGCGCCTGCGATAACGACGGGCTTGCCATCGATCTGCACGGTGACGCATAGTTCTTTTTTCACCAGGTCGGTCGTGAGGATCGATTGGCTGAACTGCTCGCCGCCGTCGGCTTCGCTGCTCAAAGCGCCGGAAAGTCGGGCAATGCCGTCGCGCACCCGATCCATTTTCAGATTTTCACCAATAACGCCTGTGGAAGCCACCGCTACATCATCTGCGCTGACGCCGAAGCTTTCAGCCGCAAGCGCGCGCATTTCGTAAGCGTCGGCGTCTCCTTGCTTGCCCGTGCACGCGTTCGCGTTGCCGCTGTTGACGATGACCGCGCGCAGCACGCCATTCGCCAAGCTCTCCCGTGTCGTTTGCAGCGGAGCCGCTTGGAAAATATTCGTGGTGTACACCGCCGCCGCTGCCGCAGGCACCTCGCACACAATCGCGCCGATGTCGTTTCTTTCCGTTTTTTTCAGTCCGCAATGCAGACCGGTCGCTCGGAATCCGCGCGGGGTGATGATCGAGCCGCCTTCAACGACGGTATAAGAAGGAACTGCCATGAGACGCTTCCGCCTTTCGCTATATAATCGCTATATTTTCGAAAATCAAGGATACATCGGAATAAAGTTCAAACCCGTCGCCTCGTCCCAGCCCATCGCCAAGTTGAGGTTCTGAATCGCTTGTCCGGCTGCGCCTTTGACCATGTTATCGATCGCCGATACGATCGTCACGCGCCCGGTCCGCTCATCCACGGCAAAGCCGATATCGCAATAGTTCGAACCGGAGACTTCTTTGGTCGCCGGCAGAATGCCGTTTTCCCGGATACGCACGAACGGTCTGTCTTTATAGAAGCTTCGATACAAATCGATAAAGTCCTGCGTCGTTTTCGATCCGTTTACCGATGCGTACATGGTGCTGAGAATGCCGCGCGTCATCGGAATCAAGTGGGTGGTAAAGGTGACGACGACCTCGCTGCCTGCCGCATCGCTCAGCACCTGCTCGATTTCCGGAATATGCTGATGCGCGTTCACTTTATAAGCTTTCACGCTCTCGTTGATTTCGCTGTAGTGCGTGCCGAGCCCGACTCCGCGTCCCGCGCCGGACACGCCGGTTTTGGCATCGATGATCAATGTTGCCGGATCGATCCACCCTTCCTTAACCGCCGGGATCAAGCCCAGCAGCGTCGCCGTCGGGAAGCAGCCCGGGTTGGAGATGACCGACTGTCCGGCTACGGAATCCCCGTACACGTCGCTCAGTCCGTAAACGGCCTTTTCCAGGATGTCTTGCGACGCCGGGGCGCGCTTGTACCATTTCTCGTAAACGGCTCCGTCTTTCAAACGAAGATCGCCCGACAGATCGATGACTTTCAAGCCCTGCTCCAGCAGCTTCGGCGTCAATTCGGAACTGACTCCGGCCGGGGTGGCGAGGAAGACGACATCGGCCTTCTCCTTGATCACCGCAGGTTCGATAGCCGTGAGCTCCAGTTCGATAATGTCCGTCAAATGAGGGAAACTTGCGCTTAAAGGCGTACCGCTATTCGATGAAGATAATACGCAGCTAACCTCCACTTGAGGATGCGCTTGAAGCAAACGAATCAGTTCTGCTCCTCCATAGCCGGTTGCGCCGACGATTGCTGCTTTGATTGTCCCGTTGTCCATGCTTCCTAACCTCCATCCGCACCGTTTTTTTCGTATGATTCCGTGCATGTTTTCAAAATAATATGTATTATTATACGTTCGACATCATATAAATACAACCTCTCCGGGAAAAGTTCACATTCTGTGTGATAGGTCCACTTAATCTTTAACCCCTCCGGGCAAAAAGATTAAATGAACCCGCGCTAAGCGATAATCTTTTGCTCTATATTTTTGATTTTAAAACAAGAACAAATGTTCCGTTTTTAGTTCATATCCCTTATAATATGTATAAAGGAAAAGACACGGCGCACATCCGACCTAGGCGCGATCTTCTATTAAATAGTCGAATACAGAAGGGAAGATCGGATATGCCGCCGAATCAAAAAAACGAACTGCACCACCCTTACGACAAAGCCTATAAAATGCTGCTCTCCAATCGCACCATGTTCGCTACGCTACTCCATCATTTCGTACCTGGAGACTGGTCGCAAAAATTAGATGTCGAACATTTGATCAGGGTCGACAAGTCATATGTTTTGAGCGATTATAAAGAAAAAGAAGCTGACCTCGTTTATAAAGCGCAGCTACATGGACAAGAGTTTTATTTCTACGTGTTATTGGAATTTCAATCCAGGGTCGATTTCCAAATGCCGCATCGGTTATTAACGTATATGACGGAGATTTGGAGAGATGTACAGAACAACACGCCACAGTCCGAGAAGCGCCGGAAAAGCCACAAACTACCCGCTGTTGTCCCGATCGTTTTATACAATGGAAACACGACTTGGACGGCTGTTCGTTCGTTTCGCGGGATGCTGGATGGTGAACAATACTTCGGCGAAGAACTTTTAAATTTTCGTTATGTACTTTTAGATGTAAAACGACTGGATGCCCAGCAGCTAGAGGAAATGGAGAACTTGATCGGACTGATCTTTCTAGTGGAGCAAAATCCGGGAGCCGTACCTTTTACCAATCGTTTGAGGAAGTCTAGCCAGATCTTGAAGAGGTTAAATCCTGAACTATTTCAGCTGTTCAAGTCTTGGTTCAAAATGACGAATCCTAAAGAAACCGAGAAAATCGGCCATGTACTGGATGAGTTCGAAGATCCGAAAGGAGTAGATATTATGATTTCCAATCTGACAAAAGCACTTCGGGATGAGTATTATGAAATGCGGCGAAAAGGTCTGGAAGACGGCATGGCTGAAGGGCTTGCAGAAGGGCTTGCAGAAGGGCTTGCAGAAGGGCTTGCGGAAGGACTCGCGGAAGGGAGAGCAAAAGGAAAAGAAGAGGGCCGAACCGAAGGAGAAACGGCCGCACGGATCGAGATTGCACGAAACCTTTTAAAAGAAGGCATGAGCACGGAGCAAACGGCGCGCTTGGCAGGCTTGAATATAAGCGAAGTCGAACAACTGCTAACCTAAGAATCATTGCTGGCCTTTCATGCCTTTTGCTTTTAAACATAAAAGAGCTGCTTGCCGGATCTCATGATCTGGCAAGCAGCTCTTTCTTTTTCGTAACAAACGGCGTAATTACATCTGAATCTTAAACCCTTTGCCCAACACTTCCTGCGCGTTGCTGATCACGACAAAGGCCTCAGGATCGACGGAGCGAACCAACGTTTTCAACCGACTCGTTTCGCTCTGCCCGATGACGACCATCAAGACAGGGCGAGATTCGCCCGTATATCCGCCTTTGCCTGTCAATTCGGTCAGACCGCGGTCGAGATCTTTGAGAATGACCTGTGTGAGCTCTTCGCGCTTATCCGTAATGATATAGGCCACTTTCGTATAACCGAGGCCCATTTCTACGGCGTCGATCACTTTTCCGGTAACATACAGGCCGATCAACGCGTACAGCGCATTTTCTAGCGACAGGGTAAAGCCTGCCAGCATGATGACCGAACCGTCGACCAGCATAACGCAGAGCGATAAGCTAAGCCCGCTGAATTTTTGCAGCAGCTGCGCCACGATGGACAATCCTCCCGTTGATCCGCGCCCGCGAAAGACAAGTCCAAGACCCAATCCGACCCCGATACCGCCGTATAGCGCTCCGAGCAGCGGATTCGTCGTGGAGATCGGCCAGTCGCGCGTAACGTAGATAAACAAAGGCAAGCATACGGTTCCGATCAATGTGCGCGCCCCGTATTTTTTGCCCAAAAAAATGACGCCTGCAACAAACAACGGAATATTGAATATCCATTGGGTAAAAGCCGGCTCGAAGCCGAACCATTCTTTGATAATGATCGACAAGCCCGATACGCCGCCGGACGCGATCTGGTTAGGCAATAGGAATAGATTAAACGCGATTGCCGTGATAAAAGCCCCTGCGATAATAAGCGCGGCATCCAACGCGTTGCGTTTGGCACCGTCGATCGGGACCAGCGGCTTTCTGCCGCCTTTACTTGTTTTCATGGTTCGCGTTTACTCCGTTTCGATCTTCAGTTGGCTGCGCAAATAAGCATCGACGAATCCGTCCAGATCGCCGTCCATCACCGCGCCGATATTGCCGGTTTCATGCGCTGTACGATGGTCTTTGACCATGTTGTACGGGTGGAACACGTACGAACGGATTTGGCTGCCC
>Ga0308157_10002337_pt1 | contig 31620 bp, 31 predicted proteins | sample PhyBR1_FD_201035 | JGI IMG/M metagenome (GOLD analysis project Ga0308157, IMG submission 201035) | Phyllosphere microbial communities from UC Gill Tract Community Farm, Albany, California, United States - DLSLB.R1 | ecosystem: Host-associated > Plants > Phyllosphere > Unclassified | place: USA...
ACGGCCGTCTCTTTGAACTTCACGAAGAGGAAGACAAAAGAGATTTCGTGGTGGGCGACCTCTTCATCGGTAAAGTAAAAAAACTTGCACCCAATCTTAATTCGGCCTTTGTAAGCATCGGTTATGAGAAAGATGCTTTCCTGCACTATCAGGATCTTGGCCCGCAATTTCTGACCTACAAAAAATTTCTGCACGATACCGTTAGCAAAAAACAGCAGACCTCGTCGCTGAAAAATTTCGAAGTCCAGAAAGAAATTCCCAAAAACGGGATCATTGAAAAAGTGTTGGCAAAAGATGACAGCGTAATTCTTCAAATCACCAAAGAACCGATTTCTACCAAAGGTCCGCGCATTTCTACGCAGATTTCCCTGACCGGAAGATTTTTGGTTTTAATTCCGTTCGATAAAAGCGTTTCGATTTCAAAAAAAATCGGCAGCGGCGAAGAGAAAGAAAGGCTTCGCACGTTGATTGAAAGCATTAAACCTGAAGGTTTTGGCGTAATTATTCGCACCGTAGCAGAAGGTAAAAAAGTTGCAGAACTCCACAACGACATGAATCAACTGATTCAAAAATGGGAAACTGCTTTTAAAAATATTCAGAAAAATAAGGTTCCGAGCAAAGTTTTAAGCGAAGAAGACAAAGCTTCTGCGATTTTGCGCGACAATTTCAACGCGGATTTCGTGAATATTTATTGCGACGATGAGCAGATGGTGGATGATATGCGGAATTATCTGGAAGTCATTGCGCCCGAACGCAAAAATATCGTGCAGTTTTACGACAAACCTATTCCGCTGATGGAATATTATAACGTGGAAAAACAGCTGAAACAAAGTTTTGGCAAACACGTAAATATCCCGAGTTCCAAAGGCGCTTATCTGGTCATCGAACATACCGAGGCACTTCACGTCATCGATGTCAACTCCGGAAACAATATTTCCGGCGGCGGCGCTTCCAGCAAGGAACATGCGCTGAATGTGAACAAAATGGCAGCTACGGAAATCGCGCGCCAGCTCCGTTTGCGCGATATGGGCGGAATTATTGTGGTGGATTTCATAGACATGATCAATCCTGATCACCGCCGCGATTTGTACGAACATTTTAAAACCGAAATGCAGCGCGACAAAGCACGGCACAAAATTTTGCCACCAAGCAAATTTGGCCTGATCCAGCTTACGCGCCAGCGCACACGCCCGGAAAAACAGATTAAAACCAAAGAAGACAACCCAAATGCTGACGGAGAAATCCTGGCGCCAATTGTGGTAGTCGAGAGAATGGAAGAAGTCATCAGAAACCTCATCCAAACCGAAAAAGGCAAACTTTTCCTACACGTGCACCCGTTCGTGGAAGCGTATCTGACGAAAGGCATGATGAGCATTCAGATGAAATGGTATCTGAAATACAAAAAATGGGTCACTATCATCCCACGCGATTCCTTTAAATACTTGGAATACAAAATGGTAAATTCTAAAAAAGAAGAATTGATGAGCTATTCCAACTAAAATAGCGGTCACAAAAAAGCATGACTTCCGCGAATATTTTCCGGAAGTTTTTTTTTGCCCTTAAAACGGCAAAAAATTCTATCTTTAATCAATCTCAAAAATTTGCTACTATGAAGACCAAAATTTCCCTTTTGCTTTTGCTGTTTGCTGCAACCGTCGCGAACGCGCAAAGTTTCAACAAACTTGTTTATTCCAAGAAAAATTCGCCTACATATATTATTAATGCTAACTTTATCGCCAATCAGGAAGTTTCAACATCGATTCCGAAAGCGAAAATTAAAAGCATCGCGGTGAAAAAAGCGGCTGAAAACACTAATAATTTTTCCAATTTAAGCGAATACGGTTTTATTCTCTTCACCGTCGAAAATCCTGAAATAGAAGTGAAAAGCCAGGAAGAAATCCGCAAATTTTTCGGCGTTGACGCAAAAACCAAAATTTATGTAGACGGATTTTTGGTGGAAAATGCTGACATGAAAATTGCTTCCAAAGCCATCAAAGAAGTGGAAATCATCAGCCCGAACGAGCGCGAACTGAACACCGAAAAAATCATCAACATCTGGACTTTAGCAAGAGATCACCGTTTGACGGGCATACAATCCGGCGGAGTAAATATTACTAAATAGTTGACGTAAAATTTCATGATTTCTTTCCTTGACCAAACTTTTGATAAAATCAATTTTGCGGAAAATCCTTTAACTAAAGGTGATTACGAAAACTGTATTTTCCGCAACTGTAATTTCAGCTACGCCAATCTTTCGGAATTTAAATTTCACGATTGCGAGTTTCTGGACTGTAATTTAAGTTTAGCACAACTGAACGGCACAGTTTTGCGCGGAATTCATTTTAAAGACTGCAAAATGCTTGGTCTGCAGTTCGAACGCTGCAATGATTTCGGCCTTGCTTTTTCCTTTGAAATTGCCAGCTGAACCATTCCTCTTTTTTCCAGCTGAAAATCCGAAAAACTGTTTTTAAAAATTGTCAGCTTCGCGATGTTGATTTTTCGGAGGCGGATTTATCTTCATCAACTTTTGAAGATTGTGATTTGGCGCAAGCCGTTTTCAACCAAACCAATCTTGAAAAAGCAGATTTCCGAACTGCTTTCAATTATACTTTTGATCCGGAAAAAAACCGCCTTAAAGCCGCCAATTTTTCGCTTTCCGGCCTCGCCGGACTTTTGCAGAAATACCAAATCCACATCGAAGCGTAAGCAAATTTCTTCTAAAAAAATTCCGGGCGTAACTGGCATTTTTTTTCAAATTGTAAAACTGCGCGCATTTCCAGCTTATCGTTTTTCCCTTTCAGCATGATTTGGAAAAGGAATTGACATCTCATTTTCTTGGACTTATATTTGCTGCTATAATCAGGTTTTTTGAAAGCTGAATTTTGAAAAAATCTGCTCTTGAAACAGCATATTTTTTCTTTTAAATTTAATGCAGAAAAACCTTTTTATAATACATTTCGTATTTATAAAATAAATGAGAGAGAAAATGGAAAAGAGGAGAAACAGCGACTTGAATTTCGGTAAAGGTTTTACGTTCAGCAAGCATATTCCGGAAGAAATTTCGCATTTCGACCGGGTTTTCGACGTTTTTAAAGATCTTCTCACGCACACTTCTGGTGATATTGAAGAAGCTTTTGAATGGCTGGACATGCTTGACAAAGAATACGATATTTTCACCGATGAATACACGCTGGAAGATTTTGAAGAAGATCTGAAAAAACGCGGTTACGTCAAAGAAGAAACCGACGAAAAAGACGGAAATACGGGCACCGGAAAAGGCAAAAATATCCTGACAGCAAAACTGGAAGCGGCTTTGCGTGAATTTGCTTTGGACCAGATTTTCGGCAAGCTGAAAAAAAGCGGCATCGGAAATCATACCACCAAAAAGTCCGGCATTGGTGATGAACGCGATGGTGAAAACCGCAGTTTTCAGTACGGTGACGACTTGAACGCCATCAACATGACTGAAAGTTTGAAAAATGCCCAAATCAACAACGGAATTTCTGATTTACGCCTGACCGAGGACGACCTCATCGTTGAGGAAACCAAGCACAAAGCGCAAATGAGCACCGTGCTGATGATCGACATCAGTCACTCCATGATTTTATACGGCGAAGACCGAATTACGCCCGCGAAAAAAGTAGCTATGGCGCTGGTGGAACTCATCAACAGAAAATATCCGAAAGATTCCATTGATATCATTGTTTTTGGAAACGAAGCCTGGCCAATAAAAGTCAAAGATTTACCGTATCTGCAGGTTGGTCCATATCACACGAACACTGTGGCTGGACTTGAACTGGCGATGGATATTCTGCGCCGTAAAAGAAATACCAACAAGCAGATCTTCATGATTACGGACGGAAAACCAAGCTGCATCACTTTACCAACCGGCGAGTTTTACATGAACAGCGTCGGCCTGGACGAAAAAATTGTGGCGCAATGTTTAACAAAAGCAGCGCAGGCACGAAAACTAAAAATCCCGATTACGACATTTATGATTGCTCAGGACCCGTATTTGCGGAAGTTTGTGGAAGCGTTCACGGCCATGAACAAAGGAAAAGCATTCCTTACCGGACTTTCGGGCCTCGGCCAGATGATTTTTGAAGATTACGAAAAAAACAGAATTAAGAGAATTTAAAAGAAGGAGGAAGGATGAAGGATGAAATAATTGTTAATGGTTAATTATTAATTGTTAATTATTAATTATTAATTCGAAGGCTGCTGACAACTGACAACTGACAACTGACAACTGACAACTGACAACTGACAACTGACCACCGACAACTGATCACTGACAACTAAATTTATGAACGATATTACATTTAAAGAATTAAAGGAATCCGGCTATGAGCCGAAGACCATTAACCAAGAAATCCAGGCGAATTTAATTGCCAGATTAAAGGCTAAAGAACCGGTTTTTGAAGGACTTTGGGGTTACGAGGATACGGTGATTCCGCAGCTTAAAAAAGCGATTTTGGCGGGACACCACATCAATTTACTCGGTCTGCGCGGACAGGCAAAAACCCGGATTGCGCGAAGTATGGTTAGCTTGCTGGACGAATATATGCCGATTGTAAAAGGTTCCGAAATTAATGACAGTCCGTTTGAGCCGATTTCAAAATTTGCGCGCGACCTGATTGCAGAAAAAGGGGACGACACGCCGATTTCCTGGGTGCACCGCGACAACCGCTTTTTCGAGAAACTTGCAACCCCGGACGTCAACGTTGCAGATTTAATCGGCGACATCGATCCGATAAAAGCCGCAACTTTGAAACTTCCCTACTCCGATGAGCGCGTTTTGCATTATGGAATGATTCCGCGTGCGAACCGCTGTATTTTTGTTTTGAATGAATTGCCGGATTTACAGGCGAGAATTCAGGTTTCGTTATTCAATATTCTTCAGGAAGGCGATGTGCAGATCCGAGGTTTTCAGCTGAGAATGCCTTTGGATATTCAGTTTATTTTCACCGCAAATCCCGAGGATTACACGAACCGCGGAAGTATCGTGACGCCGCTGAAAGACAGAATTGGCTCCCAGATTTTTACGCATTATCCGAAAACCATTGCTCTGGCGCGAGAAATTACCGAACAGGAAGCACGGATTTCAGCTGAAGACAAAGAAAAAATCCAAATCCCTGACCTTGCAAAAGATTTGCTGGAAGAAGTAGCCTTTGCAGCGCGCAACAGCGAATATGTAGATGCAAAAAGCGGCGTAAGTGCACGGCTTACCATCAGCGCGATGGAAAATCTGATCGCTGCTGCAAAACTTCGGCTTATCGAATCCGGCGACACCCAAACTTCAATCCGCCTCATGGATTTCATGTCGATTGTTCCATCAATCACCGGGAAAATAGAACTCGTTTACGAAGGTGAACAGGAAGGCGCCGACCACGTTGCAAAACTATTAATCGATCAGGCGGTGATGACGCAGTTCGAAATGATTTTCCCAAGAATTCCGAAACTGGAAAAAGAAGGCGTTAAAACGGCTTATACCGACTTGATACAGTGGTTTAACCAAAAATCAATTCAGCTGAACTACGATGATACGGATGAAGAACGAAACGAAAAATTAAACAGCATCAAACCTTTAAATGAAATCGTTGCAGAATATGCCAAAGAGTTGGAAGCCGAAGATCAGGACTTTTGCAAAGAGTTGATTTTATGGGCATTAACCATCAATAAAAAACTCGATAAATCTGAAAGCCAGTCTTCTTTCACTTTCGATGGCGCGGGAATTGGGCAATATTTTCGAAATTAATGCGAAATCCAATTTAGACAAATTGAAAAAATATCCTGAAAAAGCAGCCAGAATTTAAAGTTGGGAATTCTAAATTTGAAGCCGGAATTCTTAAATGCTGAAATCAAAAAAAAGGCATGAAAAGCAGCTAAAAAAAATATTTTGTAATTTTAAGTTCACCTTATAAACACATTATTATGAAAAATCAGAATTTAATCGATGCTTTAAATGAATGCGTGGCAGCTTGCAACCATTGCGCAAGCGCTTGCCTGGAAGAGGAAGATGTAAAAATGATGGCGCGCTGTATTCAGACCGATATCGTCTGTGCCGAAATTTGCAGCACGACTGCAAAAGTGCTTGCTTTCGACTCCTCTGTTTCACAGGAAATGGTCGATTTATGCCAGAAAATCTGTTCTGAGTGCGCAGCAGAATGTGAAAAACACGATATGGAACATTGCCGCCATTGTGCTGAAATTTGCCGAAAATGTGAGGAAGCCTGCAGCGCGTATGCGGCGTAAGAAAATTTTGGTAAAAATTTAAAAAAAGCCTTATTTCAGGCGGAATAAATTATATAGGATAAATTTATCCTAATTAATTGCCTAAAAGTTTTTATCTTCAAAACAATATTTCTAACTTTGCTTAAAATTAAAATAAATGAAACGTTTACCATTAAAAACCATGTTTGTAGCCGTCGCTTTAAGCGGGGCTTTGTTTACTTCTTGTAGTGATAAAAAGGATACTGCGGTAACCACAGATACTACTGCAGAAACTACAGCGGCATCTGATGCAACTGTTGAAGATGACGCTGCAAAGCAGGATACTATTAAAATTACCTTGAACGCGAACGACAAAATGCAGTTCGACCAAACTGAACTTAATGTTTACGCAGGTCAGACTGTAGAACTAACATTGAACCACACCGGTACAATGCCTGTAGAAGCAATGGGGCACAACTTTACCTTATTGAAACAGGGAACTGATTTGGCTAAATTCGAGGAAGCAGCTGCAAAAAACAAGGAAGGCGGTTATCAACCGGCTGACCAAAGCGATGTTATTGCACACACTGATCTAATCGGAGGTGGGCAATCTACAACCATCACTTTTGCTGCTCCTGAAAAAGGTTCTTATGATTTCCTTTGTTCGTTCCCAGGACACTATTCAGTAATGAAAGGTAAATTCAATGTGAAGTAAAAAAGTTCACAGGAACTGAATAATAAAAAAAAACGGCACTAAAGTGCCGTTTTTTTTCATTTAATTCAATTTGAAAAATTCTATTTAAAATCTTCAGGTTTTGCTTTGTTAAGCTCGTAAGATTTTACATCCAGCTGCATGTCCTGTCCCATTTGGTTTACTTTGATGGTAAACGGCAATTTCACGCCGTCCACCTCTTTGTAATTGGAATAGTAAGTTGGAATTTCAACTTCTTTACCCTGCATTTTCTGCTTCTTAATTTCACCTACTTTCAAGCCGGTTTTTACGTCATAATAGTAAGTTGCATCAGCAGTTTTTACAGCATAAGCATCAGCGCCGTTAATTTTCTCAATCCCGCCTAACGTGTAATCTTTTGAAGTTCCGAAAGTCAGTTCCGGGAAAAGATTTTTTTCTTTCGCATAAGCTGCCTGCATTTCCGCCGGCATATCCATTTTATTTCCCTGCGCAGACATACTTCCTTTGGTTCCGTCGAAAGTAATTTTCTGCACGATGTTTCCCATCATGGAAATTTCCATATTCATTTTCCCGCCAAGCGCCTGGGTATTTTTAATTCCAAGCTCCACCCCCTGCATTTTGGTTGAAGAGTTTGAAGAGATAGAAGTCACTTTTGAAACTTTGTCTTTACCGCCGATTGCTGTTAAATATTTATCAGCAATGCTCGCAACGGTTACATTCGCATCAACTTTTTTCACCTCAGGTTTCGCGGTTGGATTTCCGTATTTATCGAAATATTTCACCGGGTAACCCAAAGTATCCAACTGATCTGCAAACTGGCTTACTTTTCCTGCCACAAATATTCTCATGTTATTTGGCTTGATGAAACTGTCTGAAGCTTTTTGAACCTGCTCCACCGTCAAAGCATCAACCGATTTCAAATAATTGGTATAGAAATCTTTCGGTAAATCCTGTGTAATTAAATTCAAAGCAAAACGCGCCACAGTTTCCGGTCTTTCTAATGACAAAATGAATGAACCTTTCAGTTTTTCCTTTGCGTTGCGCAATTCTTCCGGTTTAATGGTTTTAATTCCATTAATTTCCGTCATGAATTCTTTAATGGCTTTGTCGGTTACTTCACCACGAACATTTGCCGTTCCACCAAAACTCGAGTCATATTTCGACGTATCCAAAGAAGTGTAGGCACCGTAGGTAAATCCGTTTTTCTCACGAAGGTTCATGTTTACACGGGTTTCCAAACTTCCGCCACCCAAAATATAATTCGCCGTTGTAGCCGCAAAATATTGTGGATCTTTCATTTTCAGATTGTGCAAATCACCTAAAAGCACAACAGATTGCGCTGCATTCGGCACATCTACCACATCGATTTCGGTTTTTGCAACATTGGCAAAAGTGGGAACTGCTGCGTATTTATAATCTGATTTTTTCCAGCTGTTGAAGGCTTTTTCCACCATTTTCTTTACGTCGGCATATTTCACATCACCAATGACCACCAGGTACGCATTGTTCGGACTGTAGGATTTTTTATAAAAATCTTCGACATCAGCCAAAGTAATAGCGTTTAATGTTTCCTCGGTTTCAAACTCTCCTTGTGCGGTATTTTTACCGTAAGTTAAAACATTGAAGACACGGTTCCCGATCACCTGTGCGCTTAATTCATTTGATTTTAAACCAGCTATCGCGCGGTCTTTGGATTTGCTTAATTCTTCAGCGGAAAACTTGGGATCGATTACTCCCGCAGCGAAAAGTGATAAGATTTCCGGGTAATATTTGGAAAGCGTATTTGCGCTGGCGCCGTTTGAACCATAATTAATGGAAGCACCAAGAAAATCTACTTTTTCGTTGAACTTATCTTTTGAAATTTTAGAAGTTCCGCTTCCCAGCAAGTCGGCCATAATTCCGCTTACGCCGGCTTTATTGCCTTCAAAAATAGGAGGATGGTCGAAAGTTAAGGTCGTGTTTACGCGTGGCAGTTTATGATCTTCCACCACCATTACTGTCAAACCGTTTTTCAGCTTAAAAGTTTTTGGTTTTGCAATATTAACCGTTGGTGTAGGTCCCGGTGTGGGCATTTTGTTCAGGTCGATGGTCTGTGCGCTCAGGAAACCAGACACAAGAAATACGGCCGCAATACTATATAATGATTTTTTCATTTTTCGATTATTTTTTTTCCGGTAAATAATTAATAATAACCCGCTGGTTGCTGTTCAGGTATTTTTTTGCAGCTTCGCGCAAATCTTCGCGAGTAATATTGCGGTAAATTTCTATTTCTTTATTGATGAGGTTGGTATCGCCACCCAAAACGTGGTACGTTGCCAAAGAGCTCGCAATTCCCTGTATGCTTGAATTCGCGTTTACAAAACGGTTTTCAAACTGGTTTTGCAGTTTCTGGAAATCTTCTTCGCTGATGAGCGTGGTCTGCAATTTTTTCACTTCAGCATCGATGTCGGCACGCAAAGCAGCTTCAGTGGTATTTCCCATTGGAATGGCAAAAAACGCAAAAACGCTGTAATCTTCCTGACCTAAATTAATCGCCTGCACCTGCAGCGCTTTTTTATCTTCATCAACCAGCTTTTTGTACAAAACAGATGATTTTCCGTTGCTCAGATAAGAAGAAATCATATCCAAAACTTTGGAATCCCGCGTTTTATCGCCCGGTGTTCTGTAGGTATAAAGATAAGCCGGCAACTGAATGTTCGGGTCGGTGTAAGTCATCACCGTTTCCTGCGTGATCGGATCTTCTTTTGGTAAATTTCTCACTACCGGTGCACCTTTCGGAATTCCTGCAAAATACGCTTCGATTAACTTCTTGGTTTCAGCAGTATTAAAATCTCCTGCTACCACCAAAGTGGCATTGTTCGGCACATAATATTTTTTAAAGAAAGTCAGGAATTCATCAAGCTTCGCAGAATCCAGATCTTCCATTTCACCAATGGTGGTATTTTTATACGGATGTTTTTTGAAGAGACCGGTTTTGATGGCTTTCATAATATTTCCGTACGGCTGGTTGTCTACGCGCATTCTTTTTTCCTCCTTCACCACTTCATTTTGCGTGTCCACACCAATTTGGTTGATGACGGGGTGACGTAATCTTTCAGATTCCATCCACAAACCAAGTTGCAGGTTGTTGGACGGGAAAGTTTCGTAATAATAGGTACGGTCGTCAGTGGTGTTCGCGTTGTTTGAACCGCCGTTGGCGCCCACGATTTTCATCCATTCACCACGTTTGATGTTCGGAGTGCCTTCAAAAAGCAGATGCTCAAAAAAGTGCGCAAAACCTGTCCGGTTCGCGATTTCGTCCTTCGCGCCTACGTGATACATCACCGCGGTGGTCACGACCGGCGCTTTATTGTCCTGATGGAGAATCACATGCATGCCGTTGGGCAAATCATATTCTTCAAATTTAATTTCCTGAGCCTGTGACAAAACTCCCAAAAGCAGAAGGCCAAAAGCTGAAATAGATTTTTTAATCATAATATTATATATTAATTCTATCATCAATAAGTAGCACAATTCGCACTATCGTTACACTATTTATAAAGATTTTCGCGCCCTTTCACCAAATTAACAGCGAAGCTTGGTAAAATCCAAAAATTTTCCCTTTTAGCGGCGTATTTTTTGGCGCCTATTTCCGTCTTCCACTCCCTCCCGATTTTACATCGGGATCCGTTCAAGCCGGGGCGCAATTTTCGTTATACTCATCTCAATTTGTCGAACTGTCATCCTGAGCCTGTCGAACTGTCATCCTGAGCCTGTCGAAGGATTATCCTGAACCCACCAACTGTTATCCTGAGCCTGTCGAAGGATTATTGTAAACCGCCAACTGTCATCCTGAGCCTGTTGAAGGATTTCCACTTCCACTGCAGTCATCCTGAGCCTGTCGAAGGATCAAAAAAAGCTTTTATCTTTGCTAAAATTTACATCATGCAGCTAATAAAAGTCGGACTTTGCGCCTTCGGAATGAGTGGGAAAGTTTTTCACGCACCGTTTATTAAAGAACATCCGGGATATTTTCTGGCTGCCGTAGTGGAACGTTCCAAAGAGGAATCAAAAGCAGATTATCCCGACGCCGAAATTTTCCGCTCCGTGGAAGAAATGCTCGCAAACGCCGACATCGATTTGGTCGTTGTAAACACGCCGGTACAAACGCATTTCGAATACGCAAAAATGGCATTGGAAGCCGGTAAAAATGTTATCGTCGAAAAACCTTTCACCGTCACTTCCGCTGAAGCTGAAAAATTAGTCGAAATAGCAGCCAAAAAAAACCTGTTCCTCAGCGTGTACCAAAACCGCCGCTTTGACCGCGATTTTCAGCAGGTCCAAGAGATATTACAACAGGGAAAACTGGGAAATATTAAAGAAGCTGAAATCCGTTTTGACCGTTTTCGCCCGGAACCAAGCTCCAAAGAACATAAAGAAAATCCGGATTTGCCGGGCTCCGGTGCGCTGCACGATTTAGGTTCACACCTCATCGATCAGGCGACACAGCTTTTCGGCTTTCCAGAAAAACTCTTCGCCGACGTTTTCTCAATGAAAGCTCCTGCTTTTGCGAATGATTATTTTGAAATTATCTTGTACTACAAAAACGATTTGCGCGTTCGCCTGAAATCTTCCGTTTTCAGCAAAGAGGCGCATTATGCTTATATTTTTCACGGTGAAAAAGGCAGTTTTTTGCAGGAAAGAACCGATTCGCAGGAAACGGAATTGGTTGCCGGATCGAAACCTATTTTCAACGAACACTGGACAAAACCTTTAGCAGAACCTGACGGCATCCTGACATTCATCAATGAAAATTCCGAAACGGAAACACTTCATACTTCCAGCGAACCCGGCGATTATATGCAATATTATGCTGAAATTTATGAGCATATCGTTTTCGGCGCAGCACTTCCCTCGCCCGCTGCGGAAATTATCCAAAATATAAAAATCATCGAAGCCGCATTAGAGAGTTCAAAGCAGCAAAAAGTGATTCATTTGTAATATTTTAACCATAAAAAATCTGCTGTTGTTTAGACCAAATTTTCCATTTTAATTGAAATGTAGCTGCTGAAATTAACCACAAAGACCACAAAGAAAGTCCACAGGTTTAATTTAGCTGCTGAAAAAAACACAAATGTGACAGAGAAGTGCGCAAAAGTGTTGATGGCACGTTTTTGCTTCAGACTTGAAAATATTCGTGGTAAAACACCACTTTAAAACTGAAAAATTCGCCGTTTTAACGGCGTTTTTTTCGTTTTAGTAAACTGCCATTTAAAAAATTCCATTTTACATTTAATTCATAATCAGATAGGTATGTTTTATGCTGCACTATTTTTGGCAGTTCGCACAACATCACCAATATTTCTTAATGATTACAAGCTGCCATATTTTGAAAGTCCTTAACCTTAAAAATCAAAATTATGAGTCAGAACAATCCGATCGATTTAATCGAAAAACAAGAATGGCTGGGAAAAGCAGCCGACGCTGTGCAGCCGCTAATCCTCGACGCTTTTAAAGCAGGTGGCGAAGCCGGACAGCAATTGAAAAACTTTTTGCACGGGACATGGCTCGGGCACCCGCTTCATCCGGTACTTACCGACATTCCGGTTGGCGCCTGGTCGCTGGCTGCTATTTTTGACACGCTTGAAATTACGGGAAGCAAAAAATATAAAAAAGCAGCTGATGTCGCGGTAGCCGTGGGCCTCGTGGGCGCTTTGGGTTCTGCTGTAACCGGCTTAACCGACTGGAGCGGCACCGATGGTAAAAAACGCAAAATAGGTCTGATGCATGCGATGCTGAATGTTACCGGAACCGCGCTGTACGGGACTTCCTTGGCTTTGCGAAGCAAGAATAAAACGCGCGACGCGGGAATTGCTTTATCATTCGCAGGCTTGGGAATTGTTTCGCTTGCGGCCTATCTTGGTGGTCATCTGGTTTTTGGTGAACAGGTTGGCGTAGATCACACCGCAACTTCAGACGATTATCCAAATGAGTTTGTTGCGGTGCTGGCTGAAAACAATCTTGCTGAAAATTCCATGAAAGCCGTAAAAGCGGGTGAAATTCCTGTGTTGCTGGCAAAAAAGAATGGTGAAATTTTCGCTATTGCCAATACCTGTTCGCACCTTGGCGGACCTTTGAACGAGGGCGAACTTTTAGACGATTACACGGTAAAATGCCCGTGGCACGGCTCGGTCTTTTCGTTAAAAGACGGCAGCGTGGTGAATGGTCCTGCAACCGAGAAACAACCACAGTTTGACATCCGAACCCAAAACGGACAGATTGAAGTTCGACTGAAAAAAAGCTGATGGTTCTTTGTCAATAAATCCGGCTATTGCAAATGGTAAAAAAATGCTGTTCTAACGGCATTTTTTTCGATTATATGAGTTTTAAAAGTGAAAAAAATTGCAGCTGCTTAAATAAACCACAGAGGACACAGAGGAATCACAAAAAATCCGCCCCTTTACCAGCATTTTTTTTAGTTTTAGCTTCAAAAACAAAAAACACAATTTCCTTACGGAAATTGTGTCCTGAAAAAAAATAACCCTAAATGAAAAATTAATCGGTCATCACCTCACCGCTTTTGCGGTACGTGTAATTTCCGTAGATATGTCGGCGCGCAAAACGGCTGGGCGAATCTGAATTGACCATTTTGATGTAGGTATTACGCGGAACACCAATGTATTCGTACATTTTACCATTAAGATGCTGCACCTTCAAAATAGACTTCTCCAGATAAAAATCCTGAATAATGGAATTTTTAATGGTTTCAGAATATTCTTCTTTGTACTTTTCCTGCGTCTCAGGGTTGATGCTCACCAAAAAATGATAAGCTTCAATCACCGACTTGCTTTTCTCTTCTGCATCCAGTTTCGCCTCTTCATCGTTTACAAATTTATCGGGATGCGAATCTTTCATCGTATTGCGGTAAATCGCCTTTAATTCCTTTAAAGTTGCAGTTTTATCTACTCCCAAAAGTTTTCTGTGCTCTCCAATTCTTTTCATAGCCTGCAGCTGTTTTTTGCGCGTGCAAAGGTAAACAATTAAATTTTAATTGGTTACAGAAATTTGAAAATAATTATTTTGAAAATTCAGACAGGCAATTTCTGCAGTTAATGCGGCATATTTCGACTTTCGGTGTGCATCAGTTTATCCCAAAAAGTAAAATACAAACCGTAATTGGTGGTGAACTCTTTGTGGTGATAATGATGGTGTGTGGCATCAATCCAGAGTTTTCCGAAGGCACTTTTCCGGAAGAATTCCGGGTAAATTTCAATGTCGAGATGATTTACAAAACTACTGAAAGTCATAAAAATCAGGTAAAAAAGCAGCACATAAATATTCATCGGAATGATGAGAAGTAAAATTGGCAAAATCAAAGCTTCCAGAATACTTTCCCACGGATGAAATGAAAAAGCCGTCCACGGTGTGGAACTTAAACTGTTGTGATGCACTTTGTGAACGACTTTATAAATTTTCGGAATATGCATCGCGCGGTGAATCCAGTAATAATAGGTTTCATGCAAAAGCAAAACAATAATCAAACTTACCGGCAAATACCAATAACCAAACTTTTCCGGATTGAGATAAATTGCCGTAAAACCCTTTAACCAAAGCCAATACGTAACCGCACCAAAAAAGGCAAAAATCGCTGAAGAAATTACACTCCAGTAAATTTCCTTCCGAACCTGATTTTTTTTCAACGGTCGCGTACTCAGGATTTTTTTTGAGGTTTTATTTTTTTTGGTTTTCAAATAATAGGAAAAGAAAAATCCGGCCGTGATAAAATAGCGGATAAGAAGTATCGCGAAAAAAATCAAAACAAAACCGAAAAAATTTGCCATTTAAACACGATATTTTTTCAAAATTACAAATTAGTTTCTTAGCGCTTCACACCTTCCGGAAACTGAACTTTCTCCGGCGCATTGTTTAAAACCGGCAACACCGCTTTCAAAATCCTGGTTCGTCTACCGGTTGTATCAGAAGGTTCCACAGGATAACTGATGACGGCTTCCAGCCAGGCAAAACTGTTGTTTCGGAAATAAACTGAAGCTTCCCACTGGCTGTATTTCCATTTTTCAAACTTCGGATATTTTGCTGTGAAATCCTGTTTCGCGGCATTGAGCAAACATTCTTCCACAAAAGGTAAATCACTTGTAAAAGCAATTTGCAGCGCCGTTTCATTCCAAATAAAAGGCATTTGCGGCCCGGAATAATTTGTAATTTCTTCTGTTAAAATCAAGCTGTTGGGAAAACGGATGGTTCGTCCGCTCCGCCGGTCATTTCCCAGATAATCGCCACTAATTTCTAAAATGGAGGTGTCTAAATAATTGATTTCCACCACATCGCCACGGAAATTTTTAATTTGAATTCGGTCGCCCACCAAGTAGGAGCGCCGGAAAATGAGGTAAATCCAGGCGATGAAAGAAGCAATCGGCGCCTGCAGCGCAAAACCCACGACCAAGGAAATTAAACCAAAACTGACCGCCGCGGCGTATAAATTTTGAAACAGAAAAGACGCCGCCACGATGACACTGAAAACGATCGCCAGAAAACGTACAATTCGCAATAAATTGTAGCGGTCGCCTTCCAGATTATTCTGACTGTTGATGAGGCGCTCCAGAATTTTGCTGATGAGGAAAATCACCGCGATTAAAAACAAGCTGAAACACAGCTTCCGCACAAAGGGAATATATTCCCGAAACGGATTAAAAACCGGCAGCATCACCAGATAATATGTCGCGATGAGCAACAAGGCAAATGACCCGTAGATCATAATCCATTTTTTATTATCCTGATTTCCCATGATGTGTTTTGTGAGAAAAAGGTAAGAAAAAAAGTGTGCCGACGCAAACTTATATAAAGTATGAAAAAACCATTTCGGAAAAATATGCTGTTTTAGCGGCAAATTTTTTAATTAAATGACAGAAAATTCCAGCTTTCTTCGCTGAATTTCATTTCCTGTCTTTCCGCGCAGTCCGGCCAAAAAACTTATCTTTGCACCTGAAAAAATTGTAAGAAAATGAACGCTTTTATTGAAGAATTAAAATGGCGCGGCCTTTTCGCCGACATGATGCCGGGAACCGAAGAACAGCTTAACAAAGAAATGACTACGGCGTATATCGGCTTCGATCCTACGGCAGATTCGCTTCACATCGGGAGTTTAATTCAGATAAAAATATTGGCGCATTTTCAGCAGCACGGTCATAAACCAATTGCTTTGGTGGGCGGTGCCACGGGAATGATCGGCGATCCTTCCGGAAAATCAAGTGAACGAAATGCTTTGGATGAAGCCACGTTGAATCATTACGTGGATTGCCTGAAAAACCAGCTTTCCCGATTTTTAAAATTCGACGGAACGGAAGCCAACAGCGCGGAAATGGTGAACAATTACGACTGGATGAAAGATTTTTCTTTTCTGGAATTCATCCGTGAAGTCGGCAAGAACATCACCGTGAATTACATGATGGCGAAAGATTCTGTAAAGAAAAGAATCACCGGCGAAGGCGGCGCTGAAGGCATGAGTTTCACTGAATTTTCTTACCAATTGCTACAAGGCTACGATTTTCTGCATCTTTACAAAGCAAAAAATGTCCGTTTACAGATGGGCGGCTCCGACCAGTGGGGAAATATTACCACCGGAACAGAACTTATCCGCAGAAAAGTTCAGGGCGAAGCTTTCGCGCTGACAGTTCCTTTGATAACAAAAGCCGACGGTTCGAAATTCGGGAAATCCGAAGCGGGAGAAAATTACTGGCTGGATGCGAAAAAAACTTCACCCTACAAATTCTACCAGTTTTGGGTAAACGCCACCGATGCGGATGCGGAACGATTTATTAAATTTTATACTTTTTTATCAAAGGAGGAAATTGAAAATTTGATTGCTGAACATCAAACCGCACCGCACGAAAGAAAATTGCAGAAAAAACTGGCGGAAGAAGTGACGGTTTGGGTTCACAACCGCCAAGAATATGAAAAAGCCGTAAAAGCTTCCGAAATTCTCTTCGGCCGCTCCACTGCTGAAGATTTGGTAAATCTGGATGAAGCGACTTTCCTGGAAGTTTTCGAGGGAGTTCCGCAAAAAGATATCGCTTTAGACGACGTGGTAGGCGGAAATCTCATCGATTTAATTTCTGAAAAATCCGGATTTTTAAAATCAAAAGGTGAAGCGAGACGCGAGTTGGCAGGAAATTCAATTTCCATTAATAAGGAAAAGGTAACCGACACTTTCCAAATTGAAAAAAAAGACCTGATTGACGGCAAATTTTTGCTTTTACAAAAAGGAAGGAAAAATTATTTCATTGTGAAAGCAATATAATTTTACAGAACATTTAACATAATATTATGAAGGCCGGAAGATTTCCGGCTTTTATTTTTGAAGATTTCAACCTATCTTTGTGGCTAATTTTTTATTATGGTTATCCTTGTATTTATCGTAGTTCTGTGGTATTCGGGACTATTTTTTCAAACGTTTTTTCTGCACCGTTACGCGGCACATCAAACCTTTAAAATGTCAAAATTTGGCGAAAAACTGTGCTATATTTTAACCTGGATTACACAGGGCTCCAATTATTTATCTGCTTACGGTTACGGAGTGATGCACCGCATGCACCACGCGTACGCAGACACCGAAAAAGACCCGCACTCACCGAAATATGATGAAAATCTTTTTAAAATGATGTGGCGTACCAAGAAAATTTATGCTGACATCAATTCTCAAAAAGCGATCATCGAAGAAAAATTCACCAAAAATGTCCCGCAGTGGGAAAAATTTGACAAGTTTGCAAGCTCCTGGGGTTCCAGAATTGCCTGGGGAATTGCTTACACCGCGTTTTTCTACTTTTTCGCGACTGCGTGGTGGCAGTGGCTTTTGCTGCCGGTTGCTTATATGATGGCGCCGATCCACGGCGTGATTATCAACTGGTTTGCGCACATTTACGGTTATACGAACTTCAAAGTTTCCGATACTTCTAAAAACTTACTTCGTTTTGATTGGTTAATGATGGGCGAAGCGTACCACAACAATCACCACAAACACGGTGGCAGAGCCAATTTTGGCGGCGTGAGATGGCACGAAATCGATGTGACTTACATGATTATGATTTTGCTGGATAAGATGAAACTCATCAAACTGAATCCTGTTGCAGTCGTAAATAGAGAACATTAAAAATTACCGGGTATTTCCCGGTTTTTTTCATTAATTATAAATTTTCCAATCATTATCTTTGTTTTATGGAATTACAATACCGCATTCGCGAACCCGAAAATATCACCTCCGAAACCCCTTTATTAATTCTTCTGCACGGCTACGGCAGCAATGAAGAAGACCTTTTTAGCTTCACTCCCACTTTACCGGAAAACTGGATGATCGTGAGTTTTCGCGCACCACTTTCAAGTGCGTATCAGGGTTTTTCCTGGTATGACATCGATCTGATGAACGTTGAAAACCGAATTGATGTACCACAGGCAAAAGCTTCGGTGCAGGCCATTTTAGAACATATTGTAAAAATCAAGCAACGATACGGACTTACCGACGGGCCTACACATCTCGCCGGATTTTCCCAAGGTGGAATTATCAGCTACGCATTGGCGCTGCAAAATCCTGATCTTTTCAGCAAGATTGCCTGTTTAAGCTGCTATTACGAGGAAAAGCTGGTCGGAAATTTCCCAAAAGACAGAAAAAAGATCGAAAAACTCCGCTTTTTTATCTCGCATGGAACCGACGATACCGTAATTCCGCTGGAATGGGGCAGAAAAGCTGCGGATATTTTGTATGATTTGGGCGCCTATTTTTCTTTCCGCGAATACATGAGCGGCCATGGCGTGAACCAGAAAAACTATATGGATTTAATGGAATTTTTCGGTAAATAAACCGCTAAAAATCTTACATTTATCTCAAATTTAAATCGAAGCTGATGAATAAATTTCTCCTTTTTTTAATTTTTGCTGGCGTACAGCTTTCAGCACAAATTACGTTAAAAATCACTGCCGTTCCGGCAAACACGCCTGCTGGGGCTACGATTTATGTCGCCGGAAATTTTAACGGCTGGAATCCGGGTTCCACACCAATGGTCGCTGATAGCGCAGGAAATTACACCTATACCGTTCCGGAAGGAAGCGGTACTTTGGAATACAAATTTACGCGCGGCAGCTGGGCGACGGTTGAAGGAAACACGGCCGGTGGGCAACTCCCAAACAGAACCGCAACTTTTACCGGGAGCGCGCAGACTTTGAATCTTACCATTCAAACCTGGGAAGATTTAGGTGCCGGAAACCCAAGCACCGCAGCTTCTAATGTTCAAATTTTAAGCACAGACTTTGCTATTCCGCAACTGAACAGAACCAGAAAAATCTGGATTTATTTGCCGCCGGATTATCAAAGTTCTACCAAAAAATATCCTGTTTTATACATGCAGGACGGCCAAAACCTCTTCGACAATAAAACTGCTTATTCCGGCGAATGGCAGATTGATGAAACATTAAACAAATTATTTTCGGAAGGCGATTATGGCGCTATCGTTATTGGTATTGATAATGGTGGTGAAAAACGCATTGACGAATATACCCCGTGGAACAACCCGAAATATGGTGGTGGCGAAGGTGATCTTTACATGCAGTTTATTGCAGAAACGCTGAAACCTTATGTAGATTCGCATTACCGCACCAGACCGGAAAAGGAATATAACGCTTTGATTGGAAGTTCGTTAGGTGCTCTAATTTCAAATTATGGTGGTGTGAAATACAGCAAAACTTTTGGTAAAATCGGTTCTTTCAGCCCGGCGTACTGGATTGTTTCTTCACAATTCAATGATTTTATTGAAAATTCGAAAGCTGATTTATCCGGCACCCGCATTTATTTTGTTGCCGGCGCAACGGAAAGTACTACGATGGCGACCGACATTGCGTCGGTAAACAATGCAATGACAGCAGACGGCCTGAAAGCCGAAAACACTTTTGTTAAATTGGATGCTTACGGCCAACACAACGAAAACTACTGGAAAGGTGAATTTGCCGCGGCATATCAATGGCTTTTTAAAACCACCACGCTGAATACCAAAGATGCCGTTAAAAAAAAACTCGTTGTTGGTTTCGAAAAAAATCAGATTTACGTTGAAGGTTTAGCACAGAAATCGCAAGCAAAAATTTATGATTTGTCTGGCCGGTTGCTTGAAAAAGTCGAGCTAAAAAATGGCTGGAACGAGATTAAAAACACTTTGAAAAAAGGTCTTTATATTCTTCAGACAGAAAATGCCTCGACGCGCTTTATGTCGAAATAAAAAGATTAAAAAGAAACGGAGCTGGGAAATCAGCTTCGTTTTTTTTGCTAAAACTAAAAAAAATGCCGCTTTAAGGGCAAATTTTTACGGTTCAATTACAGTGGAATTTTTCACCTCTTTAATCATAAATGAGCTCTGCGTGCTCGCGATGTGTTGCAGACTGGTGAGTTTGCTTACCATAAACTCGCGATATTCAGAAATGTCGGCAACACAGATTTTCAGGATATAATCATAATCGCCGGACACATGAAAACATTCCAAAACCTCCGGAAATTGAATGATTTCTTCCTCAAATTGTACGATATACGGCTTTTTGTGCTGCGCGAGCTTCACATGGCATAGCACCACAAAACTTTTATGCAGCTTTCGTTTGTCGACAAGCGCAACATATTTCTTAATCACCTCGTTCTTTTCAAGCTTCTTTATCCGCTCGAAAATCGCAGTGACCGAAAGATCGAGTGCCGCCGCGAGTTGTTTCGTAGTTTTTTTGGAATCGTTTTGGAGTAAAACGAGTAATTTCTTATCTTTAGGGTCCAACATCGCCGGCAATATTTTCGGTATTTCGTTAAATACCAGCTAAAATATAAAATAAAAATCTATAATTTGCCATTTTAACCGTTAATTTTTCTAAAGTTTAGGTAAAGTATTGTTTTTAAATTGGATTAAATGCAATTTTAAGCAACTTTAAAAACAAAACCTATGGAAAAGTTTGATGCGGCCAACAATATTCAGGATTTACAGTATTTTGGCGAATATGGCGGTGTAAACCCATCGATTTCAGACAGTTCAACCTACACTTTCCTCTCAGCAAAAACCATGTTCGATACTTTCGAGGGAAACACGGAAGGCTGCTATTTGTATTCGCGCCATTCTTCACCGAGCAATCTTTACCTCGGCGAAGCTTTAGCACAACTGGAAGGAACTGAAAGCGCGAACGTAACGGCTTCTGGTATGGGTGCCATCACTTCTACCCTGCTGCAACTCTGTAAAAGCGACGACCATATTATTTCCAGCCGCACCATCTATGGCGGAACGTATGCTTTTATGAAGAATTTTCTGCCGCAATACCACATCAAAACTTCATTTGTAGATATTACAGACCTTTCCTTGGTAGAAAATTCGATTACCGAAAAAACCAAGGTCATTTTCTGCGAAACAGTAAGCAATCCGTTGCTTGAAGTTGCTGATTTACAAGGTTTAGCTGCTATTGCTAAAAAGCACAATATTAAACTGGTGGTGGACAATACCTTTTCACCGCTTTCGGTTTCACCTACGCTTTTGGGAGCGGATATTACCATTCACAGTTTGACGAAATTCATCAACGGAAGCAGCGATGCTGTTGCAGGCGTAGTTTGCGCGAGTTCGCAGTTCATTAATGATTTAAAAGATGTAAACACCGGCGCCTGTATGCTTTTAGGTCCAACACTGGATAGTTTGCGCGCTGCTAGCATTTTGAAAAACCTTCGTACGCTGCATATCAGAATTAAAAAACACAGCGAAAACGCCCAATATTTGGCGGAAAAATTTGAACAGGACGGCGTAACGGTAAAATATCCGGGCTTAAAAAATCATCCACAGCACGAACTTTATAAAAGCATGATGAATGAAGACTACGGCTTTGGCGGACTTTTAACCTTAGACGTAAAAACCGTAGAAAAAGCCAATGAACTGATGGAACTGATGCAGCAAGAAAACCTCGGTTATCTAGCGGTAAGCCTCGGCTTCTACAAAACGCTTTTCTCGGCTTCGGGAAGTTCAACCTCATCCGAAATTCCGGAAGAGGAAAGGAAAGAAATGGGCCTTTCTGACGGCTTGATCCGAATGTCTGTCGGACTGGACCACGACATCAAGCGGACCTACCAAAAAATGAAGTGGTGCATGGAACAGGTTGGCGTTCTGCAACCCAGAAAAATGGAAAAAACACTCTAAATATCAGCGAAAAAAACAACCACATTTGGTTGTTTTTTTTATTTTAAAATGTTGAATTTTTTAGTTGTCAAAAGTGTTCGGATGAACTTTTTTAATTTCAGTCACTGTTCCGAGCACTTTATCTTTCAGCGAAACCTGGTAATTCTCCAGTTTCTGAGAGATTTCTTCATCACAAATTCCGACAATTTTCGCGGCTAAAATTCCGGCATTTGCGGCGCCGTTTAAAGCCACTGTTGCTACAGGAATTCCCGACGGCATCTGTAAAATTGAAAGTACAGAATCCCAGCCATCAATTGAGTTTGAAGACAATATCGGGACGCCAATTACCGGTAAAGTCGTGCAGCTCGCCACCATTCCGGGCAAATGAGCTGCGCCGCCCGCGCCCGCGATAATCACTTTTAACCCACGTGATTTTGCGGTTTTCGCATAATCGAACATACGCTCGGGCGTGCGGTGTGCGGAAACGACCGTCAGTTCGTAAGGAATTTCGAGCGAATTGAGAAAATCTGCGGCCCGTTCCATGATTTCGAGATCACTTTGGCTTCCTATAATTATTCCGACCATATTGATATTTGTTTTAAAGCTTAAAGGTAAGGAAATTTAAAAATTATTTTGTTGGCGCAAAAGCAGCATTTTTTTTAAATTCTAAAAAGATGACGAAAAAGCGCCCAATTTTTATTCCCAGTTTTTAAAAGGATGGACTGCTAAATTTGAATTGTAGTACTTTGCCTCGCCGGTCACTTCTTCTGCTGCCCAAACCGGAAGCTGAAACAATTCTGCCTCGTCGTTCAGCTCAATTTCCGCAATCAGCAAACCTTCGTTTTCCTCCAAAAACTCATCGATTTCCCAAAGATGGTTGCCGACGGTTATTTTGTAACGCACCTTCGATAAGCAATTACTCGCGAAGGAATCGAGGAGTTCACCGGCTTCATCAAACGGAATTTCATATTCAAATTCCGCGCGCGTTGCACCGACGGAAATTCCTTTAATAGTCAGAAATCCTTTGTCCGGTGTTTGTCGCACACGGATGGTTTTTGCGGGATCAGTCAGCAGATAACCTTGCCGATACATTTCTCCGGCGGGCTTTTCCAGATGTTCCCATGCCTGTTTATCAACCAAAAATTTTCGCTCAATTTCTACACCCATAATTTTGCCTTTGTAATTTGCTTTTACAAAGTACACGCATTTCGGCTTTTAAACCAACTTTCAAAAAGAAAACACCACACATTATTGGTCAGCACTTTCATAAAATTTACCTTTGCAAAGTTATATTTCGCCTGTTTCCGCAACAATTTTCAATTTTCTAAATGTTCAAAGATCCCAGATTAGTTCTTGCCATCGTTACCGTTGCTGTATTTTGGGGAACTACATTTTTGGGAATTCGTGTTGCGGTAGAAACCATTCCGCCTTGGTTTGTTGCCGGCATTCGCCAGTTTTTAGCCGGTCTCATCCTGTTTTTTCTGCTTATTTTTTCGAAAAAATTAAAATGGATTGGCTGGATAAATTTCCGAAATCAAATCATTCTTTCCACTTTAATGCTGATTGTTGCGAACGGGATGACAACTGTCGCCGAAAAACACCTGACGAGCAGTTTGGCTTCGCTCATCAGCGCCACGTCGCCACTTTTGGTATTCTTGCTCAGCATTTTGTTCAGCATGCAGAAGTTCAACATTCGCGGGTTGATCGGCGTTTTGCTGGGCTTTTCAGGGATTTTACTAATCTTCAAAAACGGCTTACAGGATTTGCTGAACGCAGAATATCGCATTGGCGTCATTTGCATGTTCATCGCAATTTCAGGCTGGGCTTTGGGCACCATTTTCACCAAAAAAATCAATCACAGTCCGCAAAATATTTCGCTGAATCTCTTTTACCAGTTCAGCTTTGCGGGCGTTGTACAGATAATTTTCGGTTTTATCGCGGCAGATAATCTGAGTTTTTCATCGTGGTCGCTTACGAGCATTGCAGCGACAGTTTACCTGGCAATTTTCGGCTCTGTAATCGCTTTTTTTGCATTTCATTACGCGTTGAAAAAAATCAGTCCCACGCAGATTTCCATTTTGTCGTACGTCAACACCATTATCGCCATTTTCCTCGGCTGGCTGGTTTTAAACGAAGAAGTCTCCGCCACATTTATCGCCGCTACGGCGCTGATTATCATCGGCGTTTTCATCACCAATTACAAGCCGGGAATGTTTAGAAAGTCTTGATTTTGGGCGCCTTGATCCGTCTTCCACTCCCTCCCGATTTTACATCGGGATTCGTTCAAGCCGGGGCGCCGCGTTAAAACTCCAGATTTAATCCAAAAATAAAGTTTCGTTTCGCGGCGGGATTGTAAAAACGGCCACCAAACGCATTGATGTCATAACCTAAAACATATTCCGAATTATATAGATTCTGGATTTGAAGGCGTAAGTCAGCTTTCGTTTTTCCGAAATTTAACGGATATTTTAGCACTAAATTGCCGATAAAACTTGGCTCAGACCAAACAGAATTCGCGTCATTCAGCGGAAATTTCGACGTATAAAAATGGGAAAAAGCAACGTCGAAATTTTTAAAGAAAACCAAATTAATCAAACTCGCGAAACTTTCCTGCGGCACGCTCGTTAATTCATTTCCGGAAAAATTTGCCGCTTCCTGACTATATTTTTCAAATTTAAAATCGTAAAAATTTCCCGAAAACCTCAATTTTATATTGCTGAAAAAAGCATTGTTTAGCTCGAAATTTTTTGTTTCCACCAGAAACTCCAGTCCTTTTTGAATGGTATTTCCCTGATTCAGAAAATATTCCTGACCGCTTTCATTCTGCCTTCTCACAATGGCGTCTTTCAACCGGAAATCAAAATAACTCGTTTCCACGAAAAGCAAGTCTGCAAACTCTTTCCGAAAACCAATTTCTTTATTCCAGCCATATTCGGTCAGCAGATTCACATTAATTTCCTGAGTCGAAGACCGGATTTCTTCATTTGTCGGAGAAGAATTTCCTTTCCCGATTTTTCCGCGCACCGAAAAGCCTTTTCCAAGCACATAAGTCACACCAAAATTCGGTAAAACCTGATTTTTAAATCTCACTTTTCCGCTTTCAGAATTTGGAAAAATATTAGTCCATTGGTAGGAATTGTAATTCAAACTTACCGCAAGATCCGTAAAAAGCCTTTCGTTAAAATTTAGCTTTTGCGACACAAAATAAAACCCGGAATTATTTTTCAGCTTATCAAAATTTTGCGGGAAACCTTCTTTTCCGCCGATATTGTCGTAATTTTTAATAAAAATAGAATTGGTGGCACCTTCAAAACCCAGGCGCCATTCCGCTTGCACAGCGCTCCAGTTTTTCTCGTAATTCAAGTGCGATCTTAAGACAAAATTGCTTTCGTAACGGTTTTCAAAATTGGTGATAAATGGATTTTCAAAATCCACATAAGAACCTTGTAAAAGCAAAAAATTGGTCAGTTTATCGGATAATTTTATGTCATTTGAAATTCCGGCTAATAGCATTTTATTCCGGATTCCGGCATTTTGCTCTTTCGCGCCCGGAAGCGTTTTTGTCGGAAGCCGCGCCTGACGTCGATCCGCATTCATTTGCTCCAATGTCAAACCGCCCGGTGTTTCGTATGCTAAATCGGTAAAAGTGATCATCGATTTCAACACACCTTTCTCTGAATAAGAAAAATCATCTTTCAGAAAAATTTGTTTTCTGTTTACCGCCGATTGTTCACGATAAGAATCGGTTCGGTAAAAGTTCTGGAAAATCTGCAAAAAATGCTTGCCTGTTGTTTTCGAGAAATTGGTGCTTTCATTAAAAGTTCCGAAACTTCCTGCAGAAAAATTGGCTGCTAAACCATCACTTTTTTTGGTTTTCAAAAGTAATGTTCCGCCTGTGACAGCACCGAAATCTCCACTTTCCGGGCCTTTGTAAATCTCAATTCCGCTGATGAGTTCCGGAGAAATCACATTAAAATAGGTGTTTCCGGAAGCATCAGATAAAATAAAATCATCGAGGTAAACCTTGATATTTCGTACGCCAAACGGCGAGCGCAGCGAACTGCCACGAACTGCAATGCGATAACTTCCGGGCGAGCGTTCTTCCACGGTGCTGCCGGGATTTTGGTTGATAGATTCGCGCAAACGTTCGGGCGAATTACTGTCGAGAATATTTTGTGAAATTACACCAACTGATTTGGTAGAATTTAGAAATGCAGTCGGTTTTTTATAAGCTTCAATGACGACTTCCGAAATCAAAGTTGCGGAATCCTGCTGCTGCGCAGGACTACGGAGAAAAGCGGCGAGAAAGAGAAAAGCAAAAAATTTACCCATATACCGCCCAATTTTTTTTATTCCGCAATTACTTTTACCAAAGATTTGATGTAAATGAGCTGTTCCAATAGCTCTTCACGCGAATTTGCCAAAACATTGATGTGCCCCATTTTTCTGCCTGGTTTTGTTTCCGTTTTCCCGTAAAGGTGCACGTAGGCATTCGGTAATTTCAGGACGTTTTCCAAACCTTCATATTTTACCTTTCCGGAGTAATTTTCTTCACCAACCAGGTTCAGCATTCCCGAAAATTGTTTCATTGAAGTATCCGCTAACGGAAGATTTTTCAAAACGCGGTAAAACTGCTCAAACTGTGAATTTGCGTTTCCTTCCTGGGTTTGGTGCCCGGAATTGTGCAGTCGCGGCGCGGTTTCATTCACCCAAACTTTTCCCTGTTTATCAAGGAATAATTCAATAGCGAACAAACCGGCTGAATTTGCTGCCGTCATAAACTGCTCCGCGATTTTATCAATTTGTTGCTGAACGTCAGCGGAAATTTCTGCCGGACAAATATTGAAATCCAGCAAATTCAGCTTTGGATCAGCGATCATTTCGGTGACGGGAAAAGTTTTGATTTCACCCGCTTCATTTTTCGCGATGATTATCGACAATTCTTTTTCGATATCCACCAGGTTTTCCAAAACAGAAGGTTCATCCCACATTTTTTCCACGTCATCTGCCGTGCGGATTATTTGAACGCCTTTGCCGTCGTAGCCACCGGTGTTGAGTTTTTGAACAAAAGGAAAATCGATTTTTATTTCGTCATCCAAAGATTGAATTATTTGAAAATCCGGGCTTGGAATGCCGTTTTTTTTATAAAATTCCTTTTGAAGAATTTTTTGCTGAATAGTTTTAATAATATTTGAGCTTGGAATAACTTTTATTCCCTGATTTTCAAGTTCTTCCAAAGCTGCCACGCTCACATGCTCAATTTCAATTGAAACGACATCTTTGTCTTTCCCGAAATCTACAACGCTTTGAAAATCGTTAAAATTTCCCTGGGTAAAAGTGGAAATTTGGGCACAGGAGCAGTCAGAATTTGGGTCGAGCGTGTGAAATTCGTCATCATACTTCAAAGCTTCCTGAATCAACATGCGGCCCAACTGCCCGCCTCCTAAAATTCCGATTTTCATTTATTTTATTTTACTGATTTTTAAATAGCCGATCTGGGTGAAATTTTCCTGCTGCTCTGCGTCGCTTTTTTCGAGAACTATAGAATATTTTTCCTTCATTTCTGCAGGCAAAATGTCATTCACTTTAAAAATATCATCGATGTCGACGCCGTGTTTGTCATCAATATGGCTCGTCGCGTTTTCAAAACCCATGGTTTTATAAAAAGTGGTTTGCTTCACTCTTTTTACGATTTCCGCCATTGATTTTCCAACCATTAAAAACTGCTCGTGCAATTCTTCAAATTTTCCGGGTTGGTAACCGCCAAGATTAATGAAAAACAGCTGGTTTTCCTGCATGTTTTTTCGTTTTTCTACAATCTTGATTTCAAAGCCATCGACAAAACGAACTTCCTGGTAACAGTCGATGTGAATCTCACCATTTGCTTCAGACCAGAAATTTTGCATGTCCGGAATGAGGTCTTTCAGTGAAGGGGCAATTCCAAAAAACACGTCGTGCTGCTCGATATTTCTGCCTTCCGGCGTTGCGCCTAAAATGATGTAAAATAATTTCATGGGGTAAAAAAACAAAAATACGGTTTAGAAAACTTTTAGAAAATAAAAAACTGAGATTTAAAGCGCGCAAGCGGCATCATAAAATATATAATTCTTAAATTTGTGACATGTCGGAAATCTTAATTCTGTTCTTTGGTGCTGTCAGCGCGGGTTTACTCGGTTCCTTAACCGGTCTCGGCGGCGGCGTCGTCATCATTCCTTTATTAACGCTCGGTTTCGGCGTTCCCATGCATTACGCAATTGGCGCGTCACTGATTTCGGTGATCGGCACCTCATCCGGTGCGGCGGCGGCCTTCGTAAAAGAAGGTTTTACGAACGTGCGGGTCGGCATGTTTCTGGAAATCGCGACCACCACGGGTGCAATTGTAGGCGCTTTGGTCTCCGGACTTCTAAACCCGAACACCATCGGGATTATTTTTGCGAGTATTTTAATTCTGACCGTAATTTTGAATTTGCGCGCGAAACCCGATCATCAGGAACAGCTCATCAAAGGAAGTTTGGAACATAAACTGCAGCTGTACGGCTCTTTTCCCGACAAAGGTGTGATTAAAGATTATTCCGCACGAAATACCGTTTCCGGATTTTTCATGATGGCATTCGCTGGCGTAATGTCCGGTTTGCTGGGAATTGGTTCCGGTGCGCTGAAAGTTTTGGCAATGGATAATCTGATGAAACTTCCGTTCAAAGTTTCCACAACAACAAGTAATTTTATGATTGGCGTAACTGCCGTGGCGAGTTCACTGATTTATTTCCAACGTGGCGAAATTATTCCTGTGATTGTAGCTCCGGTGCTGATTGGCGTAGTGGTCGGAAGTTATATTGGATCGAAAACGCTGATTGTTTCGAAAACCAAAAAACTGAAACTGGTTTTCGGTGTCGTCGTAACAATTTTGTCGATTTATATGATGTATAACGGAATCAGCCAAAATTTTAAATAAATGAAGAGACATTTTACAGATCTTGATTTAAACCGTTCCGTGGGAAATCTCCTGCGTTTAGGCGTTATTTTGTCGGTAATCACTTCATTTATAGGTTTTCTGAAACTGTATTTTGAAGGTTTTGAAATGCCGAAAAATTATGCAGCGCTGGAAGTTCCGAAAGGTAAAATCTGGGGAAGTTTTTGGCAGTCGCTTTTGAATCTGGAAGGTGTGGCGATAATTCAGCTCGGGATTTTACTGCTGATTTTTACGCCGCTTGTGCGCATTATTTTCGCAATGATCGGTTATCTGAAAGAAAGAGATTACACCTACGTCATCGTTTCGCTCATAGTTTTGGGAATTATGCTCGTGAGTTTCCTGATGGGATTCGCGCATTAAAAATGAAAAATTTGCCGTTAGAAGGGCGAAAATTTCAGATTTTTCAAAATAGCTTCGGCTTTTAATTCAGTTTCCTGCCATTCTTTTTCCGGTGAACTGTCTGCGGTGATGCCGCCTCCCACGTACAGCAAAGCAGCGTCATTAAAAATTTCCGCGCAGCGAAGATTTACGAAATACTGGATTTCCGCAGAAGTTCCAACTTTAATGTAACCTGCGTAGAATTTTCGCGGATGATCTTCAAAATCCAGAATTGCATTTTTACAGAAATCCTTCGGAATGCCGCAAACTGCGGGCGTCGGATGAAGTGCTTCAATCAGTTTTTCAACATTTTCAGCCTCGACATTTGCTTTAAAATCAGTTCGCAAATGTTTGATATTTCCGGAAATATGGTCGTAGGTTTCAGATTGCGTAACGCTTTCAGCGAAATTTTCTACAGTATTTTTGATGAAGTCCGTGACGGGTTTTTGCTCTTCGATTTCTTTCGTCGACCAATTTTCGTTCAGCGGAAGTGTCGCCGCCAAACTCATGGTTTCAAATTCGCCGTTTTCTTTATTAAATTTCCCTAGAACCTCGGAAAAAGCGCCAATCCAGCAAATTCCATCTTTCAGAAAAAAATAGACAAAAGCGTTTGGATATGTTTCGCATAAATTCAAATAGGTCTCGGAAAGATTCAGTTTTCGGTTTTCGAAATCGACTAATTTTCGGCGCGAAATGACGAGTTTTTGGAGATTTTCCTTTGTAACAAAATCGATGACGCGCGAAATTTTTTCGGTATAATCTTCTTTTTTTTCCGGGCTAAAAGCCGGTAATTTTCTGGAAATTTCCGTGCTAAAAACCGGATTTTCTAAAAACTGTTCTTTCGAAATTTCCTTTATTTCGCCTTTAAAATCGATTTTTTCCAAAAGATCAAAGTTGAAAAACGACACCGCATTTTCCGCAGAAGAATCTTCCGCAGTTAAAATCTGTTCTGAAAATGGAAACCGAAAATAAATCATCAATCCAATTTAATTAAAAAAAAATTGCCGCTAAATTGGCAAAAAGTGCTGTTTTAGCGCGGAATAATATTGTTGGTCATCGTCGTATGATTGATGAGCGTGCCTTTCTCATCGCGAATTTCGATTTCGGAAACGTGCATCGTGTTGCCTTTTCTGATAAACCGCGCGGTTCCGGTAACGATTCCGTCTTTTTTGCTGCGCAAATGATTCGAATTGATATTGGTTCCCACCGGCGCAAATTTTTCAATATCAACATGAAGAACCGACAGACAGGAGCCTAAAGTTTCCGCCAAAACGCAGCTCGCGCCGCCATGCATAATTCCGTACGGCTGATGAATTTTCGGCGTTACGGGCATCGTGGCAGAAAGTGTTTCGTCGGTAACGTCGGTGAAAACGATGTCTAAAGTTTTCCCGAGCGATTCTTCGCCCCAGGAATTTAATTTATGTAGAATTTCTTCTTTGCTTTCCATGAAACTTTTAATAATTAAAATGAAATTTTTTGCCTTTTTAGCGCCTAAAAAATTTTAGGATTCCAATTTTCCGGGTATTTCGGGGTAATTTTCTTGTAATACTGTTCCATGTCGGTCATGATTTCTTCGTAGCTGCGGCTTTCCAGTTCTTCCACCGAAATTTTCTTGCCCAAATACATGATTTTTTCTTTGAAATCTCCGGCGGCATAAACAATCGGAACTTTTGCGGCCAGCGCCATGTGGTAAAAACCTTTTCGCCATTTCGGTACGCGGCTTCTTGTACCTTCCGGCGTGATTACCAAGCTGAAATCTTCTTTTTTAAAGAGATCTACGACGAATTTTACCAAATCGTTTTTCTGGGAACGGTCGATACCAATTCCGCCGATGGCTTTTACGATAAAACCGTACCAGGCTTTTGTATGTGCATCTTTGATGATAACTTTCAGCTTTTTTCCCATGGACCAGTAGGCGAGATTTCCGAGGAGATATTCGGCGTTGGAAGTGTGCGGCGCAACGACCAGAATACAGCGGTCGAGATTATCAACATCACCTTCTAAAACGACTTTCCAGCCGACGAGTTTGAGAATTAATTTAGCTAAAAGTTTTTTCATAAAAAAAAAATTTTGATTCAGTTCCTGGCAACATTAAAACAAAAAAGTATAACCAAACTCAACTGGTTATACTTTACAAAGATATTGAATTAAAATCCGTCTTAAAATAAATTGCTGACGAAATCTACAATCTTAATGGCTATTTCTAA
>Ga0308157_10002340_pt1 | contig 31608 bp, 30 predicted proteins | sample PhyBR1_FD_201035 | JGI IMG/M metagenome (GOLD analysis project Ga0308157, IMG submission 201035) | Phyllosphere microbial communities from UC Gill Tract Community Farm, Albany, California, United States - DLSLB.R1 | ecosystem: Host-associated > Plants > Phyllosphere > Unclassified | place: USA...
CCTTGTTTGTACAACGCGATATCGTGTCGGGCGCCAAGGCGTTCGCGCGCAAATACCACAGGCATAATTGGCCCGAAACAAATGTAGGAGCGGGTTTACCCGCGAAGCGCCGCGCGGGCGGCGCTCGATCTCACAGGCGCTGCATATCTTCTGACAAACACCTGTCAGCCCTGATGCGATCCCTTTGAAAGCTGGCTTGCTGGCGATGGGCTGCGCAGCAGCCCCATTGGGTGTTACTCACACTCAAGTGAACTACCCGCTAGCGGTGGTGCACAGCTTCCCAGCGAGATACAAGCCCATTACAATCGCGATGAATTCCTATTCTCGTTTTCGCGTGGGTTACAAGATGTCTGGATCGGTGACGGAAACGACGCACCATCAACACCTGCACAGGCTGTATCAGGATCACAACGGTTGGCTGCGTAGCTGGTTGCGCGAACGTTTGAGTAATTCGGCGGATGCTGCCGATCTTGCCCAGGACACATTCGTACGGGTACTGGTCGCGCGCACCGCCCATTCGCTGCAGCAACCCCGTCATTACCTGGCGACCATCGCGCGCGGGTTGGTCATCGACCTGTACCGCCGCCGCAGCCTGGAACAGGCGTACCTGCAAGCATTGGCGTCCAGGCCGGACGTTCATGCACCCTGTGCCGAGACCCGGGCAATCATTCTGGAGAGCCTGCTGGCCATAGACCGCATGCTCGACGGCCTGGGGCTGCGTACACGGCAGATATTCCTAGCGGTGCAACTGGATGGGCTGACGTATGAAAAGGCAGCCGAGCGTTTCAATGTATCGGTCAGCACCGTGCGCAAGCACCTGGCCAAGGGCCTGATGCACTGCCTGTTGATGGACGGCGAATGAACCAGGTGCTGGCCCAGGCGGTTGAATGGCATGTTCGCCTCAACGACAGTAGCGCCAACCAAGCCACTCGCGCGCAATGGCAGGCCTGGCTGGATGCCGACCCCGCGCATGCACAAGCCTGGCAGCGTGTAGAACGGTTGCAACACCGGTTGAGCCTGGCACCCGCCGGCGTGGTCTCCACCACCTTCGAGCAGGCACGGCAGCATAGAAGGGCGGTACTCAAACAGCTGGCCGTGCTGCTCGGGCTCGGTGCAACCGGCTGGGCAGGCTATCGGGCTTCGCCCTTCGCCGCCGACTACAGCACGGGCGTCGGCCAACGCCAGCGGCTGACGTTGGCCGATGGCAGTGCACTGGTGCTGGATACCGCCACACGGGTGGATGTGCTGTTCGATGCCCAGCAACGGCTGATCGTGTTGCGCCAAGGTGCCATTCTGGTCGATACCGCAAAAGATCCTCGCGCCCTGAGCGTGCAGACTGCGCAGGGGCGTGTCGAGGCGCTCGGCACCCGATTCACGGTGCGTCAGGACGATGGCACTACCCGGGTTGCCGTGCAAGCGCATGCCGTGCGGGTCAGGCCGCAACTGGGCCTCGGCCAGGCACTGCGCGCCGAAGCGGGGCAGGCGGTGAGCTTCAGCGCAACCACCATAGGCCCCCTGCAGCCAGCGCCAGAGCAGGGCTCTGCGTGGTCGCGCGGCATGCTGGTCGTCGTGGACTGGCGCCTGGATGCGGTACTGGCCGAGCTCTCCCGCTATCGCCACGGTGTGCTGAGCTGCTCGCCTGATATCGCCGGCCTGCGGCTCTCCGGCACTTTTTTGCTCGACGATACCGAGGGCGCGTTGGCCAACCTCGAGGCCTCACTGCCTGTTCGGGTCCGCCGCCTGACCCGTTACTGGGTAAGGCTGGAGCGCCAGGCGGCATGACGGTAAATTTTTCTGCATAGAGGGGTAACAGATTTTCATTCCTGTTTCGGCTCTACCTGCATGTGCGCATCAGACGCACCCATTGCCAACGCTGACAGGAAACTTTTCATGCAAGTACGCCCCCTCTTTTCTGGCCTTTGCGGCCAACCCACAGCACGGGCCCTGTGCTTTGCTGGCGCGGTATTGGCGTTGACGCCTGCCTGGGCCAAGCCGATCGACTATGACATCCCTGCGGGCACGTTGGCCGCCACCTTGAGTCAGCTCGCTGCCGCCAGCGGCGTGATGATCACCTTCAGCTCGGAACAAACAGCGGGCTTGAGCTCGCCAGGGCTGCACGGTAGCTACGAGGTGGAACAAGGTTTCGCCCATGTGCTTCAGGGCAGCGGGTTGCGCATTGTGCAGGCTGGCGAAAAACGGTTCGTACTCGCCAGCATGGAAGCCGGCGGGGCCCTGCAGCTGGGCGCTACCACCATCGATGCAGCGGGCCTGGGCGCCATCACGGAAGGGACCGGCGCCTACACCACGGGTGCCACCAACGCCGCCACCAAGCTTGCCTTGTCATTGCGCGAGACCCCGCAAACGGTCAGCGTGATGACGCGCCAGCGCATGGAAGACCAGCAACTCACCACACTGAGCGATGTGCTGAAACAGACGCCAGGCCTTTCCGTGCAGAACATCGACAGTGAACGCGTGAACATCTATTCGCGTGGGTATGCCCTGGACAGTTACCAGTTCGATGGCATCCCGACCACCTTGATCGTGCAAACCAGCGCAAGCCCGCAGAGCCTGATTGATACCTCGGTCTATGACCGGGTCGAAATCGTCAGGGGCGCCACCGGTTTGATGACCGGTGGCGGCGACCCCTCTGGCAGTGTCAACCTGGTCCGCAAGCGGCCAACCGCCGGGTTCCAAGGCTCGGTCAGTGCCGGCGCAGGCTCGTGGGACACGTATCGCACCGAGGTGGATGTGTCTGGCCCGCTGACCGCCGATGCGCGCTTGCGCGGCCGCGCCGTCATGGCTTACCAGCAGGGCAATAGCTTCATTGACCACTACCAGCAGGAGAAGCAGACCTATTACGGCATTCTGGAAGCTGACGTTACCGACAGTACGCTGCTGACAGTCGGTTTCGACTACCAGAAGAATGACCCGCGTGGCGTATCCTTCGCCAGCTTCCCGTTGTTCTACAGCGACGGCGGGCAGACTGACTTCCCACGCTCCATCAACGCCGGGGCACGCTGGAGCTATCGCCAGCAGAACACGCTCAATACTTTCGCGACCCTTGAGCACGGCCTGGCCAACGACTGGAAACTGAAGCTGGCCGTGAACAACATGTACAGCACCCGGGAATATTCGCTGGCTTCGCTCAGTGGTGGGGCACCTGACCGTGAAACAGGTGAGGGCGCCTACCTTTACGGGGGAGATGGCTATGGCGCCCAGCGGCAATTGGGTCTCGACGCCATGGCCCAAGGGCCGTTCCAGTTCCTGGGCCGCGAGCATGAACTGGTATTGGGCCTGAGCGCTTCGCAGTTTAACGACTACAGCGACCCGGACGATGACGACCTGGAGATGCGCCCGGCCAATATCCATACCTGGGACAACGACACCGAGCGGCCGACTTCGGTCGGTAAACTGATGAATGACGACACCACGATTCGCCAGGATGCGGCGTACATGGTTGCACGCTTCAAGCCGGCGGACGATCTGTCGCTGATTGTCGGTGCGCGCGTGGGTGACTACAGCTACAAGAAGAAAGCCATCTACAACCCGCCTTACACGCGTTCGTCCAGCACTGCCGAAAGCCGTGAAAGCGGCTTCGTAACGCCTTATGCCGGGGTGGTGTATGACCTCAACGACATTCATTCGGTGTACGCCAGCTACACGACGATCTACAAGCCTCAAGCCCTACGAGAGCAAAACGGCAGGAACCTGGAGCCGAGGCAAGGGGACAACTACGAAGTTGGCCTGAAAAGCGAGTTCTTCGACGGCCGCGTCAACACGGCCATTGCCCTTTATGAAATAAAACAGGACAACCTAGGGGTTCCCACGGGTGAAACCGTGGAAGGCACGGTGCGCGAGTCGGCCTACCGCGCGGTGGCCGGCGCGAAAACGCGCGGTATCGACATGGAAATCTTTGGCGAAGTGCTCCCGGACTGGAATGTCAGCGCAAGCTACAGCCATAGCGTTACCAAGGATGCCGACCATGAGCGCATCAGAACCGAAGCACCGGCTAACTTGATAAAGCTCTGGACGACCTACCGTCTTCAAGGGGACCTGAACCCATTGACCATCGGCGGGGGCCTGAACTGGCAGAGTGGCATGAGCCTGACGACGAGCCAGGGCAAGGCAACGCAGGAACAGTATGCCGTGTTCAACGTGATGGCGCGTTATGATATCACCCGGCAGCTGAGCGCTTCTGTCAACGTCAACAACGTGTTCGACAAGCAGTATTTCAGCGCCCTGGACCCGACCTTCTTCACCGGCTACTACGGTGAGCCACGCAATGTCATGTTCAGCACCCGGTACGCTTTTTAACGCGGGGAGGGTGCAGGCCCGCCGACGCCTCAGGCCAGCCTTTGCAGATAGCCCGGCGCGTCAGGTTCGGGCAGCACCGACAGCACCTTGAGCCGCTGCAAGGTCCGTTCGCGGGCCTTGCACAGGTGGTCACGCAGGCATGAACAGGCAGTGTCGACGGTGCCGTACAGCAAGGCTTCGAAGACCAGGCGGTGCTCCACCAGCATGGCTTCGTCATTGCTGGACTGCAGGGCTTCGTGCAAGACCCGGCCAACATTCATGGGGATCTGGCATTGGCGAATGACTGCTGCCATGCGCGTATTGGCCACGCCGGCGATGCAGGTCACATGCAGGTCCTGCTCGAGCTGTTCGATGTCGGCGCGCTTCACATCACGGCCGGCGGCCTGCGCACTGACTACGCGGTGCAACATCGCTTCAAGATCACTGCGGCTGACATGCTCGACGCCTTGGCGCAGGGCATCTGGCTCCAGCAGCATCCGTAGCTCGTAATCGTGCTTGACCGCCTGGGCCGTCAGCGGGCCGGCGAGCCATTGCGAGTACGGCTCTTTTTCCACCAGCCCTTTGTCGCGCAATCGCATCAACGCTTCCCTGACGACATTCCGGCTGACGTTGAGTTCTTCGGCGGCACTTTGCTCATCGATCCGGTAATGACCAAAGACCATGAACCGCACGACCGTCTGGGCAAGGTGGTCGTAAATTCGCTCACCTATCGGGCGGTAATCGATCAGGTCCTCTTGTGGCTCCAGCCCCAGGAGCTTGCGCGTGAGCGGTGCGCGCAACGGGGTTTCGCTGGTGCCCTGGGGGTCGACGAGAAAGCCCCGGCCCTCGAAGCGGCGGATCAGCCCTTCCTCATGCAGCAGGTTCAGGGCCTGACGAACCGGTACCCGGCTGGTGCCGAACAGTTCTGCCAAAGGCCCCTCCACCAGCACCAGCCCTGGCGCCGTCTGCCCTCCCAGAATCGCATCGCGCAGGGTGTTACGGATGATCTCGTAACGAGAGGCCGGGCGGTCTTCAAGGGGCTGGGTAGCAGACATCAGAGGGTTCTCGTGAAGCGTGGGAGGCCAGTTTCGCACAAGCGAAGCGAGATGTGACCGGTCGCCGGTGACACCGCTGTGAACGGTTTTGGGGCAGGCTGTTACCGAACACCCCAAAATGTATCATCCAGTAAAACATACATTCCAAGATGCGAGTCTGGACTTGGGTATCGCGCGCCATCGCCAACCCTTGGCCAACGCGGCGCGGGGACTTTTCTATAAACCGCTTCACAAGGTTGGCACGACGCATGCTTACGTAAATGTACTTATCAAACAAATATACATTTAAGAGGTTTTGCCATGCTTGCCGACGCGCTTTCCCTGGCCAAGCAATTTGCCGCGGGAACCCACGACCCTGTCACTGCGATGGAAGCGGCGCTGGTGAGCGCTCAGCAGGTGCCGGCTGCATTCATCACCCTGTGCGAGGCGCGGGCGCTGCGCGAAGCGGCTGCGGCCAGGTGCCGCTGGCAAGCCGGGCAACCGTTGTCTGCCTTCGATGGGGTACCGGTAGTCTGGAAAGACCTGTACGACCTGGCCGACCACATCACCACTGCAGGCGCGAAGGTGCGCTTGCACGCGCAACCGGCGCCGCGTGATTGTGCACTGGCCACGGCGCTCAGCCGGGCGGGCATGGTCAGCGTGGCAAAGACCAACCTCAGTGAGCTGGCGTATTCGGGGCTGGGCCTCAACCCCCATTTCGGCACACCAACCAACCCGGGCTTCGCCGGCGCCGCACGCGCGCCGGGTGGCTCGTCATCGGGGTCGGCAATTGCGGTGGCCCAAGGTGTGGCCCCTATCGCCATGTCGACCGACACTGCCGGCTCCATCCGGGTGCCGGCGGCGTTCAATGGATTGGTCGGCTACCGCAGCAGTGCCAAGCGGTACTCATTCGAGGGGGTCACCCCCCTGGCACGGTCCCTCGACTCGCTGGGGCCCATTACCCGTAGCGTGCGCGATGCCATCGTCCTCGACAACCTGCTACTGGGCGACCACCTTGGCATGCCGCTAGACGCCGTTGCCCTGCCCATCGCCGGGCTCAAGCTTTGCGTGGATGCGCAGTTGCTGGGCGATGCACGCATTCAACCAGAAGTCAGGGCCAACCTTGTTGCGGCACTAGAGCGGTTGGCGGCCGCTGGCGCGGTGGTCGAGCACAAAGCTGTCCCAGCCTTCCAGCAAGCACTGGACGTGATCGAGCAGATCGGTTGGCTGGGCGGCGCCGAGGCTTTTGCCCTTTACCAAGGGCTGCTCGACAGCCCGCAGGCCGAGCAACTGGACCCCCGTGTGCGCAAGCGGCTGGAGGGCGCCCGTGCCTACCCAGCCAGCAAGCAAGTGCTGCTGTACCAGGCTGCCGAAGCACTGAAAGCACAGATCGCACGCGAGCTGGACGGGGCATTCCTGGTAACCCCGACCGTCGGCCATGTTGCGCCACTGCTGGCACCGCTGGAAGAGGACGCTGAGCTATTCGTTGCCACCAACCTGGCAACCCTGCGGCTGACCATGCCGGGCAGCATGTTGGACATGCCTGGCGTTGCGTTGCCAAGCGGCAAGGGGGAGGCAGGGCTACCTACCAGCCTGCTGCTTTCGAGTTCGAGTGGGAACGACAAGGCCCTGCTGCGAGCTGCGTTGGCGATCGAGCCTTACGTGTGCGTCGGGCTTTGAGTCAGCCCATCGGGCAGGCAGCGGCGTACCTGCAATCAATTGAATAACCAAGAGGTCGAGATAATGACAAAAGAAATTTTTGTATCGATTGGCGTCGACGTGGACGCGGTAGCCGGTTGGCTGGGCTCCTACGGGGGTGAGGACTCGCCCGACGACATCTCGCGCGGTCTGTTTGCCGGGGAAGTAGGCGCACCGCGGCTTCTCAAGCTGTTCAAGAAATATGACCTGCGCACAACCTGGTTCATCCCGGGCCATTCGGTGGAGACCTTCCCCGAGCAGATGAAGGCGGTGGTTGAAGCGGGGCATGAAGTGGGCATTCATGGGTACAGCCATGAGAACCCGATCGCGATGACGCCGGAACAGGAAGAAATCGTTCTGGACAAGTCGATTGAAATCATCACCCGGTTGGCAGGCAAGCGGCCCACGGGCTATGTGGCGCCGTGGTGGGAGTTCAGCAACGTTACCAACGAACTGCTGCTGAAGAAGGGCATCAAGTACGACCACAGCCTGATGCACAACGACTTCCACCCTTACTACGTTCGAGTGAAGGACAGCTGGAGCAAAATCGATTACAGCCAGCACCCCGATACCTGGATGAAGCCCTTGGTGCGCGGTGAAGAGACCGATCTGGTCGAGATCCCGGCCAACTGGTACCTCGATGACTTGCCGCCGATGATGTTCATCAAGAAATCGCCCAATAGCCACGGCTTCGTCAACCCGCGCCACCTTGAAGAGATGTGGCGTGATCAGTTCGACTGGGTCTACCGGGAGAATGACTACGCGGTATTCCCCATCACCATTCACCCCGATGTGTCCGGCCGGCCTCAGGTGCTGCTCATGCTCGAACGGCTTATCGAGCACATGAAAAGCCACCCAGGTGTGAAGTTCGTCACCATGGACGAAATCGCCGACGACTTTATCCGGCGCCAACCGCGCAAGCGTTGAGCCACTGCTTCGGTTAGCACGTTTTCAAGCGGATCAAAAACAAGAGAAGCGCCGATATGACCACTACGCAAGCCACCACCACGGCTCCTGTGACCGAGCCTGGTACCTGGAAACCGGTACAGCTGGAATCCAGAGATGTCAGATACGCAACCTGGATTGCTTTCTTCGCCTGGGTTTTTGCAGTTTACGATTTCATCTTGTTCGGCACCCTGCTGCCGGTCATGGGCGGGCATTTCACCTGGAGTGAAGCTGAACAGGCGGAAATTGCCACGTGGGTAGCGGTCGGCGGCGCTGTCGTGGCCTTCATTGTCGGGCCGCTGGTGGACAAGATCGGGCGCCGTGGCGGGATCATCTTCACTATTGGCGGCACCGCACTGTGCTCTGCGCTGACAGCAGTGTGTGCCGGCATGGGCAAGGGGCCTTTGATTGCCGTGCGTTCGGTGGCAGGGCTGGGTTACGCCGAAGAAGGGGTCAACGCTACCTACCTGACCGAGGTGTACGCGGCGTCGACCGACCCGAAACTGATCAAGCGCCGCGGCTTCGTCTACAGCCTGGTGCAAAGCGGCTGGCCGGTAGGGGCGTTGATCGCAGCAGGCCTGACGGCATTGTTGCTGCCGCACATTGGCTGGCAGGGTTGCTTCATCTTCGCCGCTGTACCTGCGCTGGTAGTCGCCATCCTGGCGCGCAAGCTCAAGGAAAGCCCCCAGTTCCAGGTGCATCAGCGCATCCACCAGTTGCGCAAAGCGGGCGAAGAACCTGCCGCACGCAGCCTGGCGCGCGAGTACAACGTCGATTACGACGAGCACGCCAAAGCCGGTGTCGCTGCTGCCTTCCGTGGGGCGGCCCTGCGACCGACCGTGGTCTTGAGCCTGGCGATCCTGCTGAACTGGTCGGCTATCCAGGTGTTCAGCGTGCTGGGCACGTCGGTGATCGTGAGTGTTCACAAGCTGTCGTTCGAGAACTCCTTGTGGATCCTGGTGTTGTCCAACCTGGTGGGCTTCATCGGCTACCTGGTTCACGGTTGGCTAGGGGACCGGATTGGCCGGCGCAATACCGTAGCGCTGGGCTGGATGTGTGGCGGCTTGGCGTTCTTCGCCATGATCCAGGGCCCCAGCGACCTGGTCACGGTCATCGCTTTGTACAGCCTTGGCCTGTTCTTCCTGACCGGCCCTTACTCCGCCATGTTGTTTTTCATGGGCGAGAGCTTCCCCACCAGTATTCGTGCCACAGGCGGCGCCATCGTGCATGCCATGGGGCCGATCGGCGCCATCGTCGCCGGGCTGGGAATTACCAGCGTGTTGTCCACCGGCGGTGAATGGCACAGCGCGGCGCTCTGGTTCGGCGCGCTGCCTTGCTTCCTATCGGGCTTGATCATGCTTGCTGCCCGACATGTCGAACCTCTTTCAGTCAAATAACCAGGAGTTGCACACATGTCTCGACCCGTAGCATTGGTCACTGGGGCTGCCAGTGGCATTGGCCAGGCGGTCGCCGTCGCGTACGCCCGGATGGGCGTGCGCGTGATGGGTGGCTACCTGCCCGCCGACCCGCATGACCCCGCTGAAACGGAGCGCTTGGTCGCCCAGGCCGGCGGCGAATGTTCGATGATGGCGATGGACGTTACCGACAGCGCTTCACTGGACGCCATCGCCGCCGCGGCAGTCGAACGCTTCGGTCGGCTCGATTATGCCGTGGCCAACGCCGGGCTTTTGCGCCGGGCGCCGCTGCTGGAAATGTCGGACGAGCAATGGAATGAAATGCTCAACGTCGACCTTACCGGCGTGATGCGCACCTTCCGCAGCGCAAGCCGCCACATCGGTGAAGGCGGCGCACTGGTGGCCATTTCGTCGATTGCCGGTGGCGTGTATGGCTGGCAGGACCACGCGCATTACGCAGCGGCCAAGGCTGGGGTGCCCGGGCTGTGCCGCTCCCTGGCGGTGGAATTCGCCCCCAGGGGCATCCGTTGCAACACCATCATTCCCGGCCTGATCGAAACCCCGCAATCGCTGGACAGCAAAAATTCCCTGGGTGCCGAGGGCCTGGCCAAGGCGGGCAAGGCGATCCCCTTGGGGCGCGTAGGGCGCGCCAGCGAGGTTGCCGACCTGGTCTGCTTCCTGACCGGCCCCGCGTCGAGCTACATCACCGGCCAGAGCATCGTGATCGATGGCGGCCTTACCGTGCGCTGGCCTGAATAGGAAATTGCTGCGCCGTAAGCTCGCCTTGCGGCCGCGAGGAGAACAAGCATGAAACCATTGCAGAACCGCCGCGCCGTCATCACCGGCGCGGGGAGTGGCATCGGCGCGGCCATCGCCCATGCCTACGCCGATGCGGGCGCGCTGCTCGTGTTGTGTGACCGCGACCCCCACCGTTTGGCGGTGGTCGCGAACCAATGCCGCGACCGCGGCGCGCAGGTGATCGAATCTGTCGCTGATGTGGGTAGCCGGGAGGGTGCGCAAGCCGGTGTAGATGCGTGCGTCGCAGCGCTGGGGGGCATCGATGTGCTGGTCAACAATGCCGGCATGCTGACCCAGGCCCCCTGTGTGGACCTGACCCAGGAAATGTGGGATGAGATGCTGCGGGTGGACCTGACCAGCGTGTTCGTCGCAAGCCAGCGCGCGCTGCCGTACATGCTGGAGCAGCAGTGGGGGCGCATCATCAACATCGCCTCCCAGCTGGGGATCAAGGGCGGTGCACAACTGGCTCACTATGCGGCAGCCAAAGCCGGCGTGATCGGCTTCAGCAAGTCGCTGGCACTGGAGGTGAGCAAAGACAATGTACTGGTCAACTGCGTGGCGCCAGGGCCGATTGGAACCCCGCTGGTGGAGGGCATCAGCCAGGCGTGGAAGGTTGCCAAGGCCAAGGAGCTGCCGTTGGGCCGCTTCGGCAAGGCTGAAGAAGTGGCACCGATCGCTGTGCTGTTGGCGAGCGAGCCTGGCGGCAACCTGTTCGTCGGCCAAACCCTTAACCCCAATTCCGGCGATGTAATGCCTTGAGGTGAGCCATGTGTGGACTTTGCGGCCTGATCGGTGAGGATGCGCACTGGAGCGACCCCCTGGACACGAGCCTCCCCGGCCGCCGCGAGCGCTTGCGGCGTATCGCCGCGATCAATCAGGTGGTAGCACCCTTCAGGCTCAAGGTCAGTGACGTGCAGGGGGCGTCGTATCTGGTGCAAGGCCCTACCGGCAAGCAAGGGGTTGCCTCGGGCTTGGATCAGCTCTGGCAGACCGCCGAAAGCATACTGGGGCGCTCCCTTGACCCCCTGGATCCGCGAATCCTCGATCACCTGGAGGCGTCGGCATGAGCCTGCAGATCAATGTGCTGACGGGTTTTCTGGGCAGTGGCAAAACCACCTTGCTCAAGCGGGTGCTGGCCAATGCGGACATGGGCGACACGGCGGTGCTCATCAACGAGTATGGGGAGGTGGGGATCGATGACGTGCTGGTGCAGGAAGTTGCCCCCGACACGGTATTACTCCCGAGTGGGTGTGTCTGCTGTTCGGTTAGGGGGGATCTGAAGCAAGCGCTGATCGACCTGCACGGCAAGCGTGCGCGCGGGGAGGTTCCGGCTTTTCGCCGCGTGCTTCTGGAAACCACGGGCCTGGCCGACCCCGCGCCCATTCTTGCCACGCTGCAGCGAGACCCACAACTGCGCGGCCGCTATCACGTGGGCCTGATGGTGACGGTGGTCGACGCCCAGCACGCCCTGCTTCAGGAGCGGATTCACCCCGAGTGGCTGGGCCAGGTCACGGCTGCCGATCGGCTGCTGGTGAGCAAGGCAGACCTGGTCAGCGCTACGGTGCTCGACCCGTTGCTGGCACACTTGCAAGCCCTTAACCCGACCGCATCGATCGCGTTGGCGAGCACGGTCGGGCAGGGCGATGAGCAGCTTCTGGGCGAGGGGCTGAGAAGCCTGGAGCCCGATGAGGAGGTCGCCAAGTGGCTGCTTTTTGCGCCCACCCGGCAGCCGCACCACGGCGGCGCCCAGGTGTGTGCACTGGAGTACGACACACCGTTGGATTGGCTTGCCTTCGGGGTTTGGTTGTCGATGCTGCTAAGATGCCACGGAGACCGAATTCTGCGGGTCAAAGGGATCTTGAATGTGATCGATGCTGAACAACCTATCGTCATTCACGGCGTACAGCACTGCCTGCATCCGCCCATGCATCTGCGCCAGTGGCCAGGGCAGGCGCGGCGCTCGCGCCTGGTGATCATTGTGCGCGAGCTGGATATCCAGCTGCTGCGCCGCTCATTCCAGGCTTTTTTACAGCGCCTGGGGCGTGCGGCATGAGTGGCCCGGTCACGTTGCGGGTATTGGGCACATCGGTCACCCTACTGGAGCCCATTCGCTTGCGCGCGGAGCAAGAACTGGGCATTCGCATCGAGTACCAGATCCACGACGTGCAGACCGTTCAACGCATTGCGTTGATGCACCCTGAACGCTATGACCTGTACGACCAATGGTTCCATAGCATGGATTTTGTCTGGCCGGCCGGCGCCATCCAGCCCATCGACATCCGCCGGGTCGCCTTGTGGGAGGAGATCAACGACCTGCCCAAGCGGGGCCGGCTGCACGCTGGGGATGAGCTAGCCGGCGGCAGCCTGCCCTGCGACCGGCTGTATGTTCAGCATGACCGGACCCTGGCCAACTGCCCGACAGACTGGATCAGCATGCTGCCGCTGACCCACAACGCGGACAGCTTTGCCTACAGGCCGGACCTTCTGCCGCCGGGGTTCGGCGTTGAGAACGAGAGCTGGTCGTGGTTGGTTGACCCCAACTGGTGTGGGCATGTGGCGTTGCAGAGCGATGCAGCCATCGGGGCGTTGGACGCTGCACTGGCTGTGCAGGCCAAGGGGTTGGCCACGTTCGATGTGATCGCGAACCTGCGCCTGGACGAGATCGACCAGCTTGCGGCAGTGCTCATCAAGCTTCAGCGCCAGGGCCATTTCGCCGCGTTCTGGTCTGATGACCGCGACGCAGGCAAGCTGATGCTGGGCCCCAAGGTGCACATCGAGAGTGTCTGGTCGCCTGCCTTGATGCAGCTGCACCGCGAAGGCATTCAGTACCGCCAGGCCGTGCCCAGGGAGGGGTACCGTGGCTGGTTTGGTGGCCTGTCGTTGTCCCGTGCCGTTGAGGGTGGGGTGAAAGATGCGGCCTATGCCTACCTGAACTGGTGGTTGGCAGGTTGGCCAGGCGCGATGATGGCCCGGCAAGGGTTCTACATTTCCAATCCACTGCGCGCGCGCGATCACCTGTCGGCGGCTGAGTGGGATTACTGGTACGAGGGCAAGCCAGCCCGCGAGCAGTTGCTGGGCAGTGATGGCGAACCGCTGATCGAGCCTGGGCAGCTACGCGAAGGGGGCGCCTACGCCGAGCGTGTGGGCCGTATCAGGGTCTGGAACTCAGTGATGGATGAGCATAATTACCTGGTGCGCAAGTGGGCTGATTTTTTGCGGGCGGGCAAATGAGCCGCTCGCAAACCGGCGCCAAATACCCACGCACACCGGACGGGCGCTATTTCGTTGTCAACGGCCAGCTCTGGCGCTGCAGCAATCCCGGGCTTTCAGACGAAGCGCGCCAGCACCTGGTGCGCGCGCTGATGGAGGCAAGGCGAGCGGTGAAGCAGGCGAAGGCCTGCGAAGATGCAGCCGCTTTAGGGCGGGCTCGGGCCGCGGTCAATGATGCCAAGGTTGCATTAGGCGAACGGGGGCCGGTGTGGTGGGATGACGGTAGTCCTGATTACAACCGTCACAAGGCTACCAACACTCCTTATGCAGCCTGGTACGACCGGCTGGTCGCGCAGCCGTGAAGGCCTTCCACCGCGCGGGCAAGGCCGCGAAGGGCGCCAGCCTTCAGCGCCGAACCGATCTGATACCGAGCCTGGCGCTTGCCGGCGCTCGGTGAACTTTTACCAAGGTGGACGACTAGATGCTTTTCGTGGTGCTGCTTGGGGGCAAACACCCTCAGGCAAAGATTGAGGTTCACGACATTGTGTTTGCAGCCGCGGATACGCTGGAACAGGCCTACCCGCAACTACGGGACGGTTGGTTTGGCAGCCCCAAAGGCGTGCACATCGATGCCTGGATGGCCGTTGATGGGGTAGACAGTTGGCGCATCGAGCTCAGCCCGCTGGCGCCTTCGCCTGAATCCCTGCGGCTCTATTTCATCAATTTGGGCGGGTACGACGCCCAGGCTTTTGGCGAGGCACACGACTATCTGCTGGTGGTCGCGAAGGACAAACGAGAGGCCATGGCGAAGGGCAAGAAACAGGCCAGGGCGCATTGGTCGCAAGCTCACAATGATGCAGTGCTGGATGTTGACGACTGCCTGCCCATTGACCAAGTGGGCGGGCGTTTCGTGCACCTTGTCGAGGGGCCGCATGCCGGGTTGCGCCGACGGAATCAATACATTGTCCTTTGATGACGGTAGCGGCGGTCATCGTGGTTACTGAGCCATGGGCCATTTCGTCTGCGGGGGTCGTAGTGGGATGGCCGGCTACCCAATTGAGTTTTTCCCGCATCTGCCCCTCACACGCATGAGTCACAGACCGCTGTAGGCGGTATGCCACCTACCGCTATCCCCATCAGAACGCCTGGATTGCTACCCAAGCGCAACCCAGGCGGCATCTGCCAGCCAATGGACCGATGGCCCTGCGGTATCGCTCACCTGTCTCGGCGTTGGAAATGGCCCACCACGACCCCCGCGAGCAGCCCGATAACCGCTGCACTCAGCAACAAGACGGCTTTGTCTTTCGGGGTTTTGCAGCCACCCAATAGACTAGGCTGCGCCGGGCCTTTGATAGGCGAACCGCTCAATGGCTGTGGCTGCGCGGCAGAGAAAACGGCGCCGTGTGTCGGCGCCGTGATGGGCTGATCGGCCGCAATAGGTGAGAGCTGAAGGGATGTGCCGTCCACCAGGTTCAAGGTCAAGTTGCTGATAGTGCCGGCTACCCGCCCAGGGAAAATAGGCTCCCCTGCAGCATCGAGATTATCGTAGATGAACCGGTCACCTTCCAGCCAGCCGACAGCCGTCAAAAGCTCTGGGCCGAGGTAATACTTGCCGTCCTGAAAAAAGCCGGTGAACGAGTGGGCGCGCTCGATGTTGTCAACGCAATACCGTTCACCTGGCTTCATGCCTGTCGTTTGATCGATCATGGTGCGAGCTCCGTGAGGTTTATACGTAGTCAGGGCCCAATGTGCCAGGAGCCGCGCCTGGAACAAGGATCACCTTGCGGCAGTTGTCCTCTTTCTGGTCAAACAGCTTGTAGCCCATGGCTGCTTCCTCCAATGCAAGGCGGTGGGTGACAATGAGCTCGGGCTGCAGCCGGCCTGCTTCTATATGCTCAAGCAGCTCGGGCAGATATTTTTGCACATGGGTTTGCCCCATCCTGAAGGTCAACCCCTTGTCGAAGGCATCACCGAACATGAACGCGTGAATGAAGCCCGCGTACACCCCGGGCACGCTGACGATGCCACCACGACGCACAGCGGCAATGCTCTGGCGCAGGGCCTTGCCGCTACTGCCTTCGAGTTTCAAGGCCGTCATCACGGTTTCTGTAGTGCTGCCTTTGGCTTCAAACCCCACGGCGTCGATGACCGCGTCCACGCCACGCATTCCGGGCGTCTGGCGAATGATGCTATCGGCCGGGTCGTCATCATTCTGGAAGTTGATCGGGATGACACCGTAGGCGTCCTGGGCGTAGGCCAGGCGATAGTCATTGTCGTCGACCATGAACACGGTGTGAGCGCCAAGCATTCGCGCGCAGGCGGCACTCAGCAGCCCTACCGGCCCTGCGCCATAGATCGCCACCGATGAACCTTGGCCGATCTGCGCGTTCATGACCGCTTGCCAGGCGGTAGGCAGAATATCGGAAAGAAACAGGACCTTGTCATCTGCAAGGGTCGTAGGCACTTTGAATGGCCCGACGTTGCCTTTGGGCACCCTGACATAGTCGGCTTGGCCTCCTGGGATCCCGCCATACAAGTGGCTGTATCCAAACAGCGCTGCGCCGGGTGGGATGGCCTTTTTATTGATGATCGATCCGCGGCCGGTATTGGTCGTTTCGCAGGCGGCGAATAGATCGTGCTGGCAGAAGAAGCAACTTCCGCAAGCGATCACAAATGGAATCACTACGCGGTCGCCAACTTGCAGGTTCGTTACGCCTCTGCCGACGTCCTCCACGATGCCCATGAATTCGTGGCCGAAAATGTCGCCGTGTTCCGTTTCCGGGATCTTGCCTCGATAGAGGTGAAGGTCTGATCCGCAGATTGCAGTAGCGGTCACCCTCAGGATGATGTCGTCTGGGTCCTGGAGAACAGGGTCAGGGACAGTGTCGACCCTGACATCGTTGGCGCCGTGATAAGTCAGTGCTCTCATGGTCTTGCTCCTGCATTACAGAAATTGGGGTGTATGCAGGGGAAGGCAGTAGGGCGGGCAAAGTTCAGACCAATCGGTTCAGTGGTGGCCTAACGTATGCCCGGCGGGCGCGGCAACCCTACTCAATGCTGATTCCTGGCATGAATGTTTACCGCTGGATACACGAAAGCCGAAGGTGTTGTAGAACAAGGCCACCGGTATCAGGCCTGCGAAACCTGCTTAGACGACCTGATCTGCTTCCGGCACGGCGCGCGCAAGATCCTCAGCGTCTGGCCAAGCATGCAAGAGAATGACAGGCACCGATTTGGCGGCGGGTACTTTGCTCCGCTTGGCATGGTGCCACAGGGGCACGAGCGCATTGGCCTCGGGATAGTAAGCGGCGGCGCAGCCCACCGGTATGTCATAGGCGATAATCTGAAAAGGGCCTGCCTCGCGGCGAACAGTCGGTTCCACAGCTGTACGCAAGCGAACCCAACCCCCCGGCACGAAGCCCAGGCGGACGATATCGTTGCGGTTGAGGAACACCACTTTGCGCGTGCCCTTTACGCCCCTGAAACGATCGTCGTAACCGTACACGGTGGTGTTGAACTGGTCATTGCTGCGCAACGTCATTAGTTGCAGGACATCACGGCCGGCTTCGCCCGTCAGCACGTCGTCGTCTTCATCCAGCGTGCCTGGGGTAATGAACTGCGCCTTCCCTGAAGGCGTAGCCCATTGCCGCTGTGACACGCCCAGCGGGCGATGGAACCCGCCGGGCGCCCACATCCGCGTCTCGAAGTCATGGAAAATACTTGGATAAACCTTGCTGATGGCTTCACGAACCAGGGCATAGTCGTGCTTCCAGTGCGCCCAGGGAATGGCGATTCTGTCGCCCAGCGTCGCAAGGGCCAACTCTGCGATGATCGCCAATTCCGAGCGCAGCTGTTCTCCCGCGGGCTCGGCGTGGCCGCGCCAGGCGCGGATGCAGCCGGTGCTGTCTTCAGTGGTATAGGTCTGTTCAACGCCAAGCTGCCGGTCGATTTCGATTCTACCCAGGCAGGGCAGCAGCCAGGTGTGTTCACCCGGGACCAAGTGGGTGCGATTGAGCTTGGTCGCGATCTGCACACTAAGGCTAAGCTGCGCCCACGCGGGTTCCATCCGGCTGGTATCGGGCACGGCACGCAGAAAGTTACCGCCAAGCCCGATGAACCCCTTCACACTGCCATCGAGAACGCCCTCGCAGGTATCGACCGTTGCCCGGCCCTTGTGCTCAGGGATCTTGAAGCCGAACAGCGACTCGATCTTGTCTGAGGGTACTTTCGCAGGGTCTTCGGTGATGCCTACCGTGCGTTGGCCCTGAACGTTCGAATGCCCTCTGACCGGGCAGATACCGGCCCCTGGTTTACCGATATTCCCGCGCAGCAAGAGCAGATTGACCAGCATTTGCACGTTAGCTACCCCGTGCCGATGCTGGGTCATGCCCATGCCATAGACGATCATCACTTTCTCGCTGCGTGCATAAACGGTGGCCGTGGCCTCCATCGCGCTTCGGCTCAGGCCGGACCGTTGCTCCAGTTCAGTCCATGGGTATCGTCGCACCCGCTCCATGAAGTGAGCGAGGCCTTCTGTATGCTGCGCGAGAAAATCGTGATCGAGTACGGACGGTTGGCCGTTGCTTTTGGCCCTTTCCTCCATTTCCAGAAGTGCCTTGGCCACCCCCATGACGGCAGCGGTGTCACCGCCGATGGCCACTTGGTGGTACTGAGTGCTGATGACTGTGGATTGCGGACCGAGCATCTCAGTGGGGGACTGGGGGTTTACAAAGCGCTCCAGCCCACGTTCCCGGATCGGGTTGAAGGTGATGATCGGGACGTTGCGCTTGCGCACCTCCTGAAGCGGGTGAAGCATGCGCGGGCTGTTGCTGCCTACGTTTTGCCCGAAGAACAGAATGCAATCGGTATGCTCGAAATCGGCCAGTGTGACCGTGCCAACCGGGACCCCGATGCTTTCCTGCAGGCCAACCGAGGTGCTTTCGTGGCACATGTTGGAACTGTCAGGAAGATTGTTCGTGCCATACGCACGGGCGAACAACTGGTAGATGAACGATGTTTCCAGCGATGCGCGCCCTGATGCATAAAAAACGACTTCGTCGGGGCTGAGTGCGCGCAACTGCGCGCCGATGGCTTTATAGGCTTGCTCCCAGGTCACGAGCTGGTAGCGATCAGTGTGCTTGTCGTAACGCATTGGGTGGGTTAACCGGCCATGCTGCTCCAGGTCGAAGTCCGACCAGCCGCGCAACTCGGTCAAGGAGTGGGCCCTGAAGAAATCGGGCGCGGTGCGTCGTGACGTCAACTCCCATGCCGTGGCCTTGGCACCATTTTCGCAGAATTCCAGGGCGTGAGGGTCGCCTGGCTTGGCCCAGGCACAGCTCACGCAGGCGAAACCCTTGGGCTTGTTCAGCTTGAGCAGGGCGGTTGTGCCTTTGATCAGTGCCTGCTCGCGCCAAAGGATATTCAGCACGGAGTGGGCGGACCCCCAGCCGCCCGCTGCAGAGGTATAAGGCCGAAAATGTGATGTGCCATGGATCATCTTCATGTCGACCTCGGCTTGCCATTTAGTGTGTCTAAACGCTACGAGTATTAAGGAGCCTCTAAGTTCGAAGCGATTCAAGGGGCGGCTGGGAACCCCGCGCACGCTGCAACGCGGGGAAGCTGAGGGTGGGCGCTCACGCGCCCCTGATGCCCAGGCCCTCGCGCCCTGGCACCGACAAGTTGGCTTCTTGCGGCAATGCGGTGACCTTGATCGCCCGCACCGGTACCGCGAATTTGGCGCCCACTTTGGAAAAGCGCTCGAGCAGGTGGAAGTTAATCGCCTGCTGGATGTCCATGTACAGGTTGTAGCCCGGGTCCTGGACGATGTACACGCACTCGAACTCCAACGCTTCCTTGCCAAAACCACGCAAATGAGCACGGTCGAAGCGCACCTGCGATTGCGCCTTGATAGCCTCCTCAACGATGCCAGGGGCTTTTTTCACGGCCTCCGTGGGCGAGTCGTAGGACAGGCCAAACTCGAACACAATGCGGCGTTCCTGCAGGCGTTTGTAGTTCTGGATCGTGCTGCTGATCATGCTGGCGTTGGCCATGACGATCTGCTCGCCACCCAGGCTGCGGATGCGTGTGGTTTTCAAGCCCACATGTTCAACGGTGCCCGCCAACGGGCCAATGACGATGAAGTCGCCTACCTCGAAGGGTTTGTCCACGGCGATTGACAGGGAGGCGAACAGGTCGCCGAGGATATTCTGCACGGCCAGCGCCACGGCGATGCCGCCGACGCCAAGGCTGGCGACGAACGCAGTGATGTTGACGCCCAGGTTGGACAGCATCGCCAGTACCACCACCGACCACAGCAGCACCCGCGCCCCCCACGCCGACAGGGTGGCCAGTGCGCTGGCCTGGGTAAGACCGTCGGTGCGTTGACCGGCGAAGTAGCGATCCAGCCCCAGGCCGATGGCGCGGTTGGCCCACAGCCCGATTTGCAGGGCGGCGACCACGAACCACAGGCTGCTGACCCGCGTCAGCCAGCGTTCGGGCAGGTCGAGCATGCTCAGGCCTACCAGCAAGGACGCGAGCAGTAGCAGGAAATTGCTGGTGCCGGCCATCACCTTGGCCAGCACATGGCTGAGCACGCCGTCGTGTTCGGCCCAGCGCCGGATGCGGTGCAGCAGGAAGCTGATGGCGGCGCGGGCGACCAGGAAGGTCGCGATGGCCACCACCAGGGCCAGCAGCCAATTGAGTATGGAAATGCCGAACAAGGTAGTCTCGGTGAACAGGGCTATCAGGCGGTCATTCATGAGCAGTGGGTCTCCTGGGTGACTGGATTGATATGACGGTCTTTTCATGGGATGCCCTGACGGCGCCATAGGTCGATCGGATTTCAAAAACCGCACGGCGGCATGCTCAGTGATAGGTATGGGCCCCAGCGCGCCGAGGGTAGCTGCGATGGAACAACAAGTGCACCTGGCGACTCCATTACAGCAACGGCGAGCCTTGGAGTGCCATGATGATCCACGTGGGATGCGCGGGCTGGAGCTTGCCGCGCCAGTACGCCGCGGCGTTCTCGCAGCCGGGTAGCCACCTGCAGCGCTATGCCGCGCGGCTGGGTGCCGTCGAGATCAACAGCTCGTTCTACCGGCCGCACCTGCCGGCGACCTATGCCCGTTGGGCTTGCGCTGTACCGGCGGATTTCCGCTTTGCGGTGAAGCTACCCAAGCACATCACCCACGAGTTGCAACTGGAACGCTTTGAAGCAGCGCTTGATGCGTTTCTTGGGCAATGCCAACACCTGGGTGACCGCCTTGGCTGCCTGCTCGTACAATTACCGCCATCGCTGGCCCATGATGATGGCCGCGACCGGCGTTTCTTTGAACGCCTGCGCCAGCGCCATACCGGGCCGGTGGCGGTCGAACCCAGGCACGCCAGTTGGCAAGCAGCGCAGTCGATGCTGGTCGACTTGCATATCGCTCAAGTGGCGGCGAGCCCTTCGCGTTTTGGCACCGACGCACAACCCGCGGGCTGGCCAGGCTTGGTCTACTGGCGCCTGCACGGCGAACCGCGCATCTACCGCAGCGAGTATTCCCAACAATACCTGCTACAGCTGGCTGAACGGCTGCGGCGCAGCCACGCTGCCGGTGTGGCAACATGGTGCGTCTTCGACAACACGGCTTCGGGTGCTGCGCTTGGAAATGCGCTGGCGCTCGAAGGGTGTCTGAGTTAGGGCATTCTGCGGTCGTCGCAATCATCTTGCCTATTGCGTATTTTTTGGCTTCAGCTAACTTGTACAAAAACCTGTACATGAATGAGGTGTTGTACATGTATTGCGAGTGGCCTCTGACACTTTACTTTGACGGGGCCTGCCCATTGTGTGCAAGGGAGGTCGCATTTCTGCGCAGGCGTTGCACGGCAGCAAAGCTCATCCTGGTCGATATCGACAGCGATGAGTTCGATCCCACACCGCTGGGCCTGACGATTGAGGAACTACGGTCCTGTTTGCACGCAAGGTTCGCGAACGGGCAGTGGGTCACCGGCTTGGACGCGACCCTGTGGGCCTGGCGTGCTGCTGGTTTGGGTCTTTGGGCAGCACCCTTGGCGTGGCGCCCGTTGCGTCCAGTGCTTTCGGTTTTTTACAAATTGTTCTGTCGCTTGAGGCCAGGTCTGGCCTGGTTACCCCATCCCGATGGCGGGCAACGTTGCAAAGGTGAGGCCTCCAAATGTCACATTCGCTAGCCGAAAACTACCGTGAAATCCTTGTTGGCGTGGGTGAAAACCCGCAGCGCGAAGGGCTCCTGGATACGCCTCAGCGTGCTGCCAAAGCGATGCAATACCTATGCAATGGCTATACCCAGAGCTTGGGTGAAATCGTCAACGGGGCGCTGTTCGAAAGCCAGAATGACGAGATGGTTGTCGTTCGCGACATTGAACTGTACTCGTTATGCGAGCACCACATGTTGCCGTTTATTGGGAAGGCTCATGTCGCGTACCTGCCAACAGGGCGAGTACTAGGGCTTTCCAAAGTAGCGCGCTTGGTGGACATGTTTGCCCGCCGTTTGCAGATTCAGGAAAACCTGACCAGGCAGATTGCCTGTGCCATGCAGGAAGTGACTGATGCGGCAGGGGTTGGGGTGGTTATCGAAGCCAAGCACATGTGCATGATGATGCGTGGTGTAGAAAAGCAGAACTCGGTGATGATTTCCTCGGTCATGCTAGGCGAATTCAGAGACTCCCCGACGACGCGGCATGAATTCCTCACGCTGATTGGCCGACACAGCTGAACTTTCGTTTTGAGCCGTGGAGGAGGGCGCACCCATGGGTACAGTGTTCGATACGTTATCTCCGAGCCGCTTTACAATCTTGGGCTACGGTGGCTTGCTGCCATTTCTGGGCCTGGCACTGCTGGTTTTTTTTGGCGGTGAGTATCGAGACAACCTGGCTGAAGCGTTGGTTGGCTATGGGGCCGTGATACTGAGTTTTGTCGGAGCCCTGCATTGGGGCTTCGCGATGACGTTGCCGGCCTTGCCTGCTATTGAGCGACAACAGCGGCTTGTGTGGAGTGTCATGCCAGCCCTGATCGGCTGGGTTGCCATGTTGTTACCGGTGTCATGGGGCTGTTGGGTACTGGCTTTAGGATTTACCGTGCACCTTTGGCAAGACCGTAAACTGGCCAACTTCATGCCCGGCTGGTATATGCCTATGCGGGTACGTTTGACGGTCGTGGCGAGCTTGTGTCTGGTATTGAGTGCCATCGTCATGGCGTTCGGAAACTGAAGTCACAGAAGAAACAAATAGCAAAATTTTCCCCCTTGCAACATTTTCGCGCTGGATAAAATCTGATGGTGTGACGCCGGGCCCCTCTGACGGTAAGTAGCCGCCATGTCGGAGTCATAGTTGTTAAACTACGACTAAATAGGAGGGGCTCATGTCCGCCCTTAATACGTATCTCTCCCAAGACGTGCTTGGCACTGATCTCTGGCTGTGGCTTTCATTCTTCGCTGTCGTGTTGACGCTGCTGGCGCTTGACCTAGGGGTTCTCCATCGTGGGAATCGAGAAATCGGTGTCAAGGAAAGCCTGCTCCTGTCAGCTGGCTACATCAGCATGGGCCTGCTGTTCGCTGTCTGGGTGTATTTCCAGAAAGGCAGCGACGCAAGCATGGACTATGTGACTGGCTTTCTGATCGAGAAGTCGTTGTCCATGGACAACGTGTTCGTTATTGCCCTCATTTTCAGTTTTCTTGCCATTCCCAGAGAATTTCAGCACAGAGTGCTGTTCTGGGGGATCATGGGTGTCATTGTATTGAGGGCCATCATGATAGGCCTGGGCGCCGCGCTGATTACGCAGTTCAGTTGGATTCTCTACTGCTTCGGCGCCTTCCTGGTATTCACGGGTGTGAAAATGCTGTTCGCTCGCGTGGACCATGAGCCCGACCTGGAAAACAATCGCTTCGTCAAATACCTACGCAGTCATCTACGTGTGACTAACGAGTTGCACGGTCAGCACTTCCTTGTTCGTGTACCTGATGCCTCCGGCAGGCGGGTATTATGGGTGACGCCGCTGTTTCTCGCGTTGATTCTGATTGAGTGCGCCGACTTGGTGTTCGCTGTTGACAGTGTGCCAGCGATCTTTGCCATCACGCAGGACCCCTTCATTGTCTATACGTCGAACATTTTCGCAATACTCGGTTTGCGCGCACTGTATTTTGCATTGGCTGCGATGATAAGCCGCTTCGCCTATCTCAAATACGCCTTGGCGCTGGTACTGGTTTTCATAGGCGCGAAAATATTCCTGCACGACATTGTTGGCAAGGTGCCTGCCGAAATTTCTTTAAGCGTTACAATTGGCCTGCTGATTGGCGGCGTGTTGCTGTCACTCTGGAAAACCAGAACGCCGGTCAAGGTTTAAAGGCTTGCATCGCGCTCGGCAGGGCGGGTGAGGTGGGCTGGTCGATGCTGCTTGCTGCCATGATCCTGTTCGTTCAGATATTCAGCGACCTCGTGTTTCAGCCAACTCGAGAACACTTGCTGCTTTGTTTCCGAACGCTCACGGTTGGGCAATACCAGCCAATAGGGGTAGGGATAGGGCGCGATCACGGGGGAGAGTTGAACCAACTCCCCTCGTTGCATGGCGTCGTGCACAAGGCTGCGGCGCTCCAGGGCGATCCCCTGGCCCAAACGTACGGCTTGGAGTACCAAGTTGGAGTCGTTGCTGCACAGGCCGATGCGCGGCACTTCCCTATCCAGCCCAGCGGCTTGACACCAAGGTTGCCAAGATTCCATGTTGAAAATTATGTTGCTGCCGATGATCTCTTCAGGGGTCTGAGGGTGCACCCCACCGTTGAAGTGCGGGGCGGCAACCACCAGCGTCTCGTCATGAAAGAGCAAGTGCTGCTCCACCCCCTCCCAGTCGCCCTTGCCCATGCGGATCCCGACGTCGACAGATTCCCGCGCCAGGTTAGATAGCGCGAGACTGGCCTGCAGCCGGACGCTGATATGCGGCTGTAATTGCTGGAAACGTGGCAAACGGGGCAACAACCAGCTGAAACCGAATGAAGGGAGAACGGCGACCACCAGTTCCGTTGATTTCGGTTGTGTCTTGATCAGCCGCGTGGCTTCGGCGATTGCGCCCAAGGATTCGCGAATCTGCAACGCATACAGTCTTCCGTCTTCACTCACCCGCAGGCCCCGCCCCTCACGGACGAACAGGGTGACGCCGATCATGTGTTCCAACACCTTGATTTGCTGGCTGATGGCTGAGTGGGTGACGTGCAGTTCCTTGGCGGCTGCGGTTACGCTGCCCAGCCTCGCAACCGACTCGAAGCAGCGTAGGCAGGTGATCGGGGGAAGATTCGACATGTAAGCGACTCTTACACATAGCGGAAAAAAAAACTGATTTATAAGTGGCAAGGCTCTCATTAATGTAAGGGACGGTAAAGTCTTCGGCTGGAAAGCCGGCCGGCGCCATAGATGATGTGCCGCAGCTCATTCGTTCACATGGCCGCTGCCTCGGCTGCTCAAACGTCGGATAACGGTATTAGCGGTCACCATCAATCAAGGAGACTATCGATGAAACTCATTGGGATGCTGGATTCACCTTACGTTCGCCGGGTAGCTATTTCCCTGGACCTTCTGGGTATTGAGTTTGAACATGACCCACTGTCGGTGTTTAGCACGTTCGAAGCGTTTTCCAGGGTCAATCCGGTGGTCAAAGCGCCGACTCTGCTGCTCGATGACGGCTGCGTACTGATGGACTCGACGCTGATCATCGATTATTTCGAGAGCCTCAGCACACCCCAGAGCAAGTTATTGCCAAGCCAACCGCAGGCGTTGGCCAGCGCTCTGAGTAGAGTGGGGCTGGCGTTGGCGGCATGCGAGAAGACGGTGCAGATCGTCTATGAACATAAGCTTCGACCGGCGGAAAAGGTTCATCAGCCCTGGGTTGAACGCGTCACCCGTCAGCTGCTGGCGGCGTGCACTGAGTTGGATAAGCAGTGGGCGGCGCAGGCGTCGCACGGCCTGCGCCCGGACCAGGCCGGGGTCACCAGTGCAGTGGCCTGGTCGTTCATGCAGTCGATGCTGCCCGACGTAGTCAAGGCGAGCGATTTCCCGGCCCTCAATGCCCATGCGGCCCGCCTGGAGCAGACGGATCTGTTCAAGCGTTATCCGATTGCCTGAGCCAGGGCGGAACGGGCCGGGCTCAACCGCGCCAATCGCCCCTCCCCAAAATGCCGGAGCATGCAGAGCACCGCATTTCCAGGGGTAACCGTACAAGGCCCGCCAGGGCCTTTTGGCTCCAGCGCTGAAGTCCAGTTCATGGACGATTCTGCTGCCCGTTCATGCTGCCTCCCGATGGCCTGATCGGTAACGGGTGCAGCCGTTTTAACGTGGCCAACCGGTTCGATTCTGACAATGGTCAAATTCAACGCTGGTGGCGGTTTTCTGACCTGCATCAAGCGCCAGCGCGGTTGGGCGGGGAACATCGCCTGTATCCCCCCCAGTGGCGCAAGCTCGGAGGTTCATCATGGGTCAATACCGAAAACTGCTGGTGCTGCTCACCGAGGTCGATACGCATTCAGCGGCGTTGCGCAGGGCGTTGGCCCTGGCGCACCTCAGTGGCGCCAGCGTGCATGTGCTGGGTCTGTTCGAGCCGACCGAGGAGCACCTGTTGCGCGAGGAGCGCCTTAGCGAGGCCGACATCAAGCGCCAATACGAACACTATCGAGTCAAGCTGCAGAGCCTGGTCGCGCATCATCGTGGCAGTGGCATCACGCTGACGGTCGATAGCCTGAACGCCGACGATATCCGTAGCATGGCCATTGACTACATAAGCGAACTGCAGCCCGACATGGTGCTCAAGGACAGCGAGAATACCTCGGCCCTGGCGCGGCTGTTCGGCACGCCGCTGGACTGTGCCTTGATGCGCAGCTTGAAGGTCATCACCCACTTCGTGCCGTTGAACGCCGTTACGCTGCCGCGACGGATTCTGGTTTGCGTGGATACCACGTTCAGCCAGGTGCCTGCGGTACAGGAACCCTTCAACCGTGGGCTCATCCGCGCCGCCCAGGCATTGGCGGTGCAGTGCGACGCGTCGTTGCACCTGTTGTCCGCCTACCACCTGGCCGGGGTGTTTGCCGCGGACATGAATGTTACCCAAGCCTGGCTCGAAGAGATGCGTGGAGCGCAGCAGGAACCCTTCGAGGCCTTGGCCGACGCTGAGGGCGTCGCGCCGGAGTGCAGGCATTTCATGGAAGGCGGCCCGGTGCAGGTCATCCGTGAACAGGTGGTTGCGCTGGCTATCGATGCGCTGGTGATGGGGGTCGTGCAGCCCAAAGGGCTGGCAAAGCTGTTGGGCGATACCACCGAGCGGATTGTCAGCCACCCACCCTGCAGCGTGCTTGCGGTCCACCCCGATGTCGCCGAGCAGTGGGAGCCTTGAACCATGCAACTCACCTTTCTTGGCGGCACGGGGACCGTGACCGGTAGCAAATTCCTGCTGACCTGCGACAACTCACGGGTACTTATCGACTGCGGGCTGTTCCAGGGTTTCAAGCAACTGCGCCTGCGCAACTGGGAGCCGCTGTCGCCGGCCCTGCGTGCCCTCGACGCAGTGGTGCTGACCCATGCCCATCTCGACCATAGTGGCTATCTCCCGGTACTGGTGCGAGAGGGCTACCGCGGGCCGATCTACGCCACCCCGGCTACCTGTGCCCTGGCGCAGATCCTGTTGCTGGACAGTGCGCGCCTGCAGGAAGAGCAAGCCGAGCATGCCAATCGCCATGGCTACTCCAAGCACACGCCAGCGCGACCGCTCTATACCGAGCAGGACGCCAGGCAGGCCCTGGCCCTGTTGCAGCCCGTGGAGCTGCATCATCCAGTGCCGATCGCCAATGGCATGGAGCTGTTGATGCGCACCGCCGGGCATATCCTCGGCGCAGCGACGGTGCAGATCACTGCCGAAGGCCAAACCGTGCTGTTCTCGGGGGATCTGGGGCGCCCTCAGGACCCGATCATGCGTGCGCCTGAGCTGGTCAGGACCGCCGACGTGCTGCTGATAGAGTCGACGTACGGTGATCGCCAGCACCCAAACGAATCGACTGCACAGTATCTGGCCACGGTCATCAATGAAACATTGCTGCGCCATGGCATCACCCTGGTACCATCGTTTGCCGTTGGCCGCGCCCAGCTGCTGATGTATTACCTGTACACGCTCAAGCGCGACCGGCTGATTCCGTATATCCCCGTCTACCTGAACAGCCCGATGGCCACCGACGCCACCGCCCTCTACCAGCAGTACCGCAGCGAACACCGGCTGACTGCAGCCGAGTGCGCCGGCATGTGCCAAGGCACGCATATCGTGCGCACGGTGGATGAGTCCAGGCACTTGGACCAGCTACGCGAACCCGCGGTGATCATTGCCGCCAGCGGTATGGCCACCGGTGGCCGGGTGCTGCACCACCTGAAGGCACTGGCCCCCAATCCACGCAACAGCATCCTGTTCTCGGGCTTTCAGGCTGGAGGCACGCGGGGGGGCGATATCGTCGCCGGTGCCCACAGCGTGCGACTGCACGGCGAAGATGTGCCGATAAGGGCCCAGGTGCACGCCATGGAGAACCTCTCCGCGCACGCCGACGCCGACGAAATCATGGAGTGGTTGCGCGGTTTTACCCGGCCGCCGCGGCAGACCTATGTCATTCATGGCGAGCCGCACGCTGCCGACACTTTGCGGCGGCGCATCCACCTCGAACTCGGCTGGCAGGTCTTCGTGCCGGAGTATCAGGAAACCGTCGCCATCGACCCGGTGCGCTAGCCGGGTGCGGGAGGTGAGTCCTTTCTGGAGCGCAACGGGGTGCTGCGCCTGGCCCTGTTCGACACGCCGCTGCAGGAAGTGAGCGGCCTGAAGGCGCTGCCCCCCGCGGATGAGCAGCGTTGCCTCGCGCAGTTCGACCTGGTGCCCGATAAGGGGCGCGCTGTCACGCCTTGAAACCCCGGGCGTACCGATCCACATGCCGGCCCCCCCGCCACTCGGCCTGGGCGGCGACGGCGATGTCGAAGCCGTGCTGTTTGATGAGGCGCCTTTTTTGAAGGGCCGTTGATGGGGTAACTCCCGTAGTTGAGCCGCCGCACCTTGAGCCGTGAGGGTACGGCGGCCCAGGGTCAGATCAGGGAGAGCCGGTGAATGACCTGACTGGGATCATCCGGGTCAGCGGCAGTGGTGAACCCCGCCGCCTTGGCCAGGTCGCGCATCGCATGGTTGGCGGCCGCGTCGACCGAATACATCGCCCGCAAGCCCTTGGCCCGGGCATGATCAATCAGGTGCTTGAGCAGCAGGCGCCCCAGGCCTTGGTGCTGCCAGCAGTCCATGACGGTAACGGCACATTCGCATTCGTCCTTGCCACTAGCGGTGGCGTAGCGGGAAATGCCCACCTCCTGCAATTCACCATCCACATGGGCGAGGGCGACGTAGGCCGCCTGGCGATCCTGGTCGACCTTCATGAGCTGGTCGAGCATGGCTTCACCGGGTTCCCTGACCTGGCACAGGAAGCGCAAATGCCTTGATTCAGGGGATAGCCGTTCAATGAAGGCTTTTTCGCGTTCACGGTCCTGGGGCTGCAAGGGCCTGATCAGCACGTGAACGCCGTTGTCCAGGGCTTCGATCCAGTATTCCCCCGAAGGCTTGGGGAACATAGGGGTTATGTGCATACGGGAAGTCTCGGCGGGCGTCATGGCAATGTCCTCTGGGTCTAGTGAACAAGGAAGTACAGTGTCGGCAGCATGGCTTGCGCTGACTTGACACTTGTCAATTGCTTCACTTGGGCAATGATGCAAAGGCACAAGCCCGACGTCATCGAACATGGCCAACACCTGCCTGAAGTTGCGCACTGACTTCCAGGTGCCTGACCCAGCCTACTTGGGCTTCCAGTACTTCTGCATTTCCAGGAACAGGAAAGACGCGGTCCAGGTGATCAGCACCAGGCCCGTCAGAGCCTGCAGGCCGGTGAGGTACTTCAGGTGGCCGGTTGGCGCGATGTCACCGAAACCTATGGTGGTATAGGTGGTGAAGGAGAAATACACGCAGTCGAGGAAACTCCCGTCGAAATTGCCGCTGAGCGTGCCCCAGCCTGGGGCGTGGGCCATCAGGTAATAGGCCAGGGCAAAGCACCACACTTCCACAGCGTGGGCCAGCAGTGCGCCGAATACACCTGCCACGATGCGAAAGCGGCTCCAGAGTTTGAGCCGAGGGAGCCAGTCATTGAGGCGCAGGAGGCATTCGTAATGAATGATCACCACCAAGATCACCACCAGCATGTTGATCAGTGTCACACCGAGCATGGCAGGCACCTTGGCCAGGAAGTACTACGGCACCCAGCTTGTTCAGGCGTACCGCATCGGCTCTGGTAGCGGATAGGCGAGGGGGCAAGTGCCATGAGTCTTTGTTTCTACCCTTGTGTCTTCGAGCGCGATTGATAAAGGTCAAACTCGGTGCACAGCTGCTGGCGGTTGACAAACGGGCGGCCCAGGCTCAAACCGAGCTGCAGCAACTACGCCAGCAAGCCCGGCGCAAGTAGCCCCCATGCGCTGTCGATTGCAGCGCCGTCGCGCGCACGCTTATTCAGATCAAGCGCCGGCGGTGAGGTTAGCCGAATGCTGCCAGCAGGGGTCAATCGCGCCCGGCGAATCCCAACTCAATTAAAAATTGACTGGCGACTCAAGAAATAGTGGCCTTTGTCGATAATTGCTTATTCAGCGCACGTGGAGCGAAAAAATTGTTCAACCGCAAACTCAAGAAAACGCTGCAGGAGCAGAGTGCGGAGCTCCATCTGCTACGTCAGCAGGTCGAGCAAATGGACAGAGGGATGCTTTCCATAAGACTTGATGCTCAGTTTCGGATCTGTGCAGTCAATCGTTTTTTCTTAGAAACCTTGGGGTATTCAGGCGATCACCTGCATGGCCGTCCGCTTTCGGAGATTGTTCCGCCTTACGTCAAAAATCTTCCTTGCTTCCACGCGTTCAATCAAGCTGTGGCCCGGTTCGAGCCCGTCAGTGACGAGTACCGCTACCTGCGGGCTGACGGTACTCTTGCATGGTTGAAAATCTACTGGCTTCCCATTCGAAACCAGGACGGGAGCTTGGCTCATGTTCAGGGCTACGGCAGTGAGATCATTCGTACCGTTGAGGAGTCCAAGGAGAACCAGGCTTTGATTGAAGCGCTGGTGAGGTCAACGGCTGTCATTGAGTTTAGATTGGATGGCACCGTGATCACGGCGAACAAACAGTTCCTGGATGCCATGGGCTACTCACTGGGCCAGATCGTAGGCAAACATCATCGCTTGTTCTGTTCGGCACAAGAAGCGGGATCCGATGAGTACGTCAATTTCTGGAAGACGCTTAACCGTGGGGAATATGTGGCGAATCGGTTCAAGCGAGTGGACGGGCGTGGGAACGATATTTGGTTAGAGGCCACCTATAACCCGGTGCATGACACTGAAGGTAACTTAGCCAAAGTCGTGAAATTTGCGAGTGTCGTCACCGACCAGGTAGCTCGAGAACAAGAGGTTAAAGATGCCGCTGGCGTTGCATTTGATGTGTCGCAACGAACGGACTCTAGTGCCGAACACGGCGCTGTCGTGGTAACCCGAACGGTAGATACCATGCGGAGTATCGCTGAGCAAATGAAGCTAGCAACCGACAGCATCGAGGCGCTTGGCAAGCAATCTGCATTGATCAGTTCAATCGTTCAGACCATTGGTGGCATTGCGTCGCAGACCAACCTTCTTGCCTTGAATGCGGCGATTGAAGCAGCACGTGCCGGAGAACAGGGGCGGGGCTTCGCTGTGGTTGCTGATGAAGTCCGAAAACTCGCAGGCCATACGAGCTTAGCGACCGAAGAGATTATGAACGTTGTTCAGCAAAACCAGGCGCTCGCTACTGAAGCCGTCGCCGAGATGTTCAGCAGTCGGGCGAAAGTCGAGGAAGGCCTGGTACTGTCATGGCTTGTAACTATCTGAATAGCTGCAAATCCATTACCCGTTGAACGGTAGCTATGGAATAAAGCCGCAGCCAGGGTAATCGTGCCTGTCAGCGCCTCGTTCGTTGGGGCACAGCCACGTTCTGAAGGGATCAATACGGGAGGGCTGAGCCTAAGTAAGCGTCCGGCGAACTCACCTTCCGAACTCCAGCATTAAGGGCGATGGTGTCCGCGTATTTTTAAGCGGACGCGATCACCCTTATCGCCAGGATTTCCATGCGCCAACGAAGCTCTT
>Ga0308157_10002341_pt1 | contig 31608 bp, 25 predicted proteins | sample PhyBR1_FD_201035 | JGI IMG/M metagenome (GOLD analysis project Ga0308157, IMG submission 201035) | Phyllosphere microbial communities from UC Gill Tract Community Farm, Albany, California, United States - DLSLB.R1 | ecosystem: Host-associated > Plants > Phyllosphere > Unclassified | place: USA...
TGCGGAGAGCTACCCGAGGGTCTCGGCGAGCGCGTCGGCGTTGCCGTTCATCCAGTCGAAGTAGGTCGACCCGTCGGGAATCGTCTCGGTGAACTCGATCACCGGCACGTCGTTCTCCTCGGCCGCCTCGATGACCCGGTCGGTCTCGGATCCGCCGGTCTGCGCATTCGCGACCAGCACCGACACCTCGCCGCCCTCGATCGACTTCACGGCGTCGTTGAGGATCGCCGGCGCGACGTCCTCGCCGTGCTCGACGGCTTCCGCGAACCCCTCGACCGTCACGTCGGAGAGACCGGCGGCCTCGGCCAAGTAGGCGCCGACCGGCTCGGTGAAGAAGGCCGTCTCGCCCTCGTGCTCGGCCGCGATGCCCGACAGCCGCTCCTCGAGCTGCCCGATCTGCTCGATCACCTCCTGCGCACCGGCCGCCACCTGCTCAGAGGCGTCGGGGAGCAGCTCGTCGAGCTGCTCCTGCAGAGCCTCGGCGAAGTGCTCGATCGTGTGCGGGTCGTACCAGACGTGCTCGTTGAAGCCGTGGATGTGCTCGTGCTCGTCTTCTTCAGCGTGGCTGTCATCGCCGTGGTCGTGATCATGATCGTGATCGTCGGCGTGGTTGTGCACCTCGCCCTCTTCACCCGGGTAGGCGTGGCTGTACTCGACGACGTTCATGACGTGGTCGACGTCGGCGGTCTCGAGCAGGTCTTCCATGAAGCCGTCGTACCCGCCGCCGTTCATGATGACGAGATCGGCGCCGGAGACCGTGAGGCTGTCGCGCGCCGTCGCCTCATAGTCATGCGGATCGACGGCGGCAGAATCGATGACCGCCTCGACCTCTGCGCTGTCACCGACGATGTCGCTGATGAGGTCGGCGTAGACGCTCGTCGAGGTGACGATGCGGAACGACGCGACCTCGCCCGATCCGGCATCGCCCGATCCGCAGCCGGCGAGCGCCGATGCGGAGATGAGCAGCACGGATACGGGAAGGAGATGACGACGGAACGGCATGGGATCAATTTACCCGTATTGACAATCGTTATCAACATCACGCCGCGATCCGGGTCATCCTTCCTGCTGCGCCCAGCTCTCGTCGCGCAGATCGATCTCATTGGTCATGTCGCGCAGGAAGCGCGTGACGATGTCGCGCTCCTCGCGGCTCAGACGCGCGGCCGCGTAGAAGCGGCGCGACTGCTGTCGACCGACGGTCTCGCGCGCTGCGCGATGGGTCTCGGGGGTGATGCGCACGGTCAGCGCACGGCGGTCTGTGGGATGGGGCGAGCGCACGACGTGGCCGCCCTTGGCGAGACGGTCGAGCAGCTTCGTCGTCGACGCGCTCGAGATGCCGAGGTGCTGGGAGATCTGGCCGGGCGTAACCAGATCCTGCGCGTGCGCCGCGACGATGAGGAAGTGCAGCGCACGCATGTCGGTCTCGTTGAGCTTCATGTAACGGCGCGAAGCAGCACTGAGCCGCCGCTCGGCTTCGCGCAGCTCGCCGAGCGCCGACATGACCTCACTGATCTGCTGAACGTCAGCGGCTTCCATGCCCGTGCGATCGATGAGAGCCTGCGAGGGATCGTTGGCCACGACATCGAACATCGAGCGCGCTTTCCTCCGCTGATCGCGTCCGCCGTTCTCCACCGGACCACCTTAGCTCCGGAGATACTTCGTGCTAGTCTTATTTCTCGCCAGGCTAGTTAAATCTCAGTCCATATCGGAGGGCCATGAAGCTGGCCACGCCGCCCGGAATGCGGGGATACTGAACCATGACGATCGAGCGGAGCCACGCCGCGGACGTCGAGGAGCGGCGCGCATGAGCGCCGATGCACTCGACCGGTTCACGGCGACCGCCGAGATCGCGACGACCAGCGTCATTCGCGCCTACTCGACGTCGTTCGGTCTCGCCACGCGGCTGCTCGGCCGCCGCCACCGTCAGCACATCAGCAACGTCTATGCGATGGTGCGCGTCGCTGATGAGATCGTCGATGGGGTCGCTGCGGAGGCCGGTCTCGATGCGGACGCGCAGCGGCGCGCGCTGGAAGAATATGCGGCGGAGACGCACCGGGCGATGCGCATCGGCTACAGCAGCAACATCGTCGTGCATGCTTTCGCCCGCACCGCGCGCGAGAGCGGCATCGGCGAAGAGCTGACCGCGCCGTTCTTCGCGTCGATGCGCGCAGACATCGCCCGAAGCTTCCACGATTCCGCTTCCCACGAGGTGTACGTCTACGGGTCCGCGGAGGTCGTGGGCCTGATGTGCCTGCGCGTGTTCACGAGCGGCAGCGACCTCCCGCTCGACCATGCAGCGGCGCTCGAGCACGGCGCGCGTCAGCTCGGTGCGGCCTTCCAGAACGTGAACTTCCTGCGCGACCTGGCCGACGACACCGAACGTCTGGGGCGCGGTTACCTGACCGGGGAGGGCACGCTCGATGACGCCGGGCGCGATCGCTGGGTCGCGTCCGTACGCGCGCAGCTCCGGGATGCTCGACGCACGATCCCTCTCCTCCCGCGCGACGTGCGGGCCGCCGTGCGCAGCGCCGCGGCCCTCTTCGACGCTCTCGCCGATCGCGTCGCCCGCACGCCGGCGACCGATCTGTACGCGCGACGCGTGCGCGTACCGGATCCGATCAAGGTCGTGCTCGCGGTGCGCTCGGTGGTCGTCACAGCCCTGGAGCCGCGCCGGTGAGCCGCGCGATCGTGATCGGCGGCGGCGTGGCCGGCCTGGCCGCAGCGGGCCTGCTCGCCCGCGACGGGCACGATGTCACGGTGCTCGAGCGCGGGCCGCGCGTCGGCGGACGCGCCGGCGTCATCGAGCGCGACGGCTTCCGCTTCGACACCGGCCCGTCGTGGTATCTCATGCCCGGCGTCTTCGATCACTTCTTCGATCTGATGGGCACCTCCACCGACGAGCAGCTCGACCTCAGCCTGCTCGATCCCGGATATCGTGTGTTCCCGCAGCCCGACGGCGATGAGCCGTCGCGTGCCGTCTCCGTGCCGGCCGGCCGCGACCGCGTCGCGGCTCTGTTCGAACGCCTCGAGCCCGGCGCCGCTGCCCGGTTGGACCCGTATCTGTCGTCGGCGACGCGGGCAGGCGACATGGCGGTGTCGCACTTCCTGTACAACCCTTTCACCCGGATCGCGGGGCTCGCATCCCCCGAGATCCTCCGCGCGCTTCCCACGCTCGCGCGCCTGCTCTTCGGGCGTCTCGACCGGTTCGCCGCGCGGCGCTTCTCCCACCCGGTGATCCGACAGATCCTCGGCTACCCCGCGGTGTTCCTCGGCACGGATCCCCGCGCGGCGCCCGCCATGTACCACCTGATGAGCGCGCTCGACCTCGACGACGGCGTGCGGTACCCGCGGGGCGGTTTCTGGCGCCTGATCGAGCAGATCGCCGCACTGGCCGCGAACGCGGGCGCCGAGATCGTCACCGACGCGGAGGTGACCGAGATCCTCACCGCTCGCCGGGGGCGCCGCGCCCGTGCGCGGGGTGTGCGCTGGACCGACGGGCGCGGCGCGAGCCGGGTGCTCGAGGCCGAGATCGTCGTATCGGCGGCCGATCTCCACCACACCGAGACGCAGCTGCTGCCGGCGGACCTTCGCACCTATCCCGAGGCGTGGTGGAAGCGGCGCACCAGCGGTCCGGGCGCCGTGCTCGTAATGCTGGGCGTCGAAGGATCTCTGCCGCAGCTCGCCCACCACTCGCTCTTCTTCGCGCGCGACTGGAACGAGAACTTCGACGCCATCTTCGGCCCCGGTACCCACATCCCCGACCCCGGCTCGCTCTACGTGTGCAGGCCTTCGGCGTCCGACGCATCCGTCGCGCCCGCGGGGCACGAGAACCTGTTCGTGCTCGTCCCGGTGCCCGCAGATGTCGAGATCGGCTCCTCCGGATCGCCTGACGTGGAGACCGCGGCCGATGCCGCCGTCGCGCTGATCTCTCGATGGGCGGGGATCCCGGACCTCGCTGATCGCGTCGTGGTGCGTGAGACGCTCGGCCCCGCAGACTTCGCCCGCGACTACCGGTCGTGGCACGGCGGCATGCTCGGGCCGGCGCACATCCTGTCCCAGAGCGCGATGTTCCGAGCGCAGAACGCCTCGAAGAAGGTCGAAGGGCTGTTCTACGCCGGTGCGACCGTCGCGCCGGGCGTGGGCGTTCCGATGTGCCTCATCAGCGCCGAGATCGTGCTCAAGCGCGTGCGTGGAGATCATTCCGCCGGACCGCTGGAGGCGCGCGCATGATCGGCTTCGCCTACCTCGGCGCCCTCGTCGTCAGCCTCGGATGCATGCTGCTGATCGATCGACGCTTCCGGCTGTTCTTCTGGAAAGATCCGCTTGCCGCGACCATCGTCACGGTCGCGGGCGTCGCCTTCTTCCTGCTCTGGGACGCGGTCGGCATCATGCAGGGAATCTTCCTGCGCGGCGACAGTCCCTTCGCCACGGGAATCGTGCTCGCGCCCGAGCTGCCGCTCGAGGAGCCCGTGTTCCTGCTGTTCCTCGTCGTGTGCACAATGGTGCTGTTCACAGGATCGGTGCGAGTGCTCGACCGGCGGAAGGAGCGGCGATGACGTACGCGCTGCTGTCGGCCGGGTTCCTCGTCGGCTCGATCGTCGCCGCCTCGGTGCTGCTCGCGATCGCCCGCGTTCGCCCGCGGATCCTCGCGGTCGTGGTCACGATCGCGGTGCTCGTCGCGCTGACCGCCGTCTTCGACACGGTCATGATCGGCGCCGGGTTCTTCTCGTACGCGGACATGCACCTCGCCGGTCCGCAGATCGGGCTCGCCCCGATCGAGGACTTCGCGTATCCGGTGGCGGGAGCGCTCGTCCTCCCGGCTCTCTGGCTCGCCCTTCGCGCGCGATCCCGCCGAGAGGACGGAGAATGAGCTCCGTGCGCGCGCTGCTGCTGTCGTCGCGCCCCGTCAGCTGGATCAACACGGCGTTCCCCTTCGCCGCGGCGTACCTGCTCGCGACGGGCGCCGTCGACGCCGTGCTGATCGCCGGCACCGTGTTCTTCCTCGTGCCGTACAACCTCGCGATGTACGGCATCAACGACGTGTTCGACTACGCCTCCGATCTCGCGAACCCGAGGAAGGGCGGCATCGAGGGCGCGCTCCTGCCTCCCCGCCTGCACGCGCTCACGCTGTGGGCGGCAGCCCTCACGACGGTGCCGTTCCTCGTGTTCCTGGCCCTCAGCGGCGGGCCCGCCGCGTGGGTCTGCCTGACGGTGAGCATGTTCGCGGTCGTCGCATACTCGGCGCCCGGGCTGCGGTTCAAGGAACGACCGGTGCTCGACTCCGTGACGTCGAGCACCCATTTCGTCAGCCCGGCGATCGTCGGGCTCGCGCTCGCCGGGGCCGAGGTGAGCCGTGACACCGTGCTCGTGCTGGTCGCGTTCTTCCTCTGGGGCATGGCCGCGCATGCTTTCGGCGCCGTGCAGGACATCGTTCCCGACCGCGAGGCGGGGATCGGATCCGTCGCGGCGGCCATCGGCGCGCGCCGCACCGTGCGGCTTTCGCTCGCGCTGTGGGCCGCGGCGGGGGTCCTCATGCTCTTCACCGCGTGGCCGGGACCGCTCGCAGCGGTTCTCGTCGTGCCCTACCTCGTGAACACGGCCGGCTGGTGGAACGTCGATGACGACGACGCCGCCGCGACGAACCGCGCCTGGCGCCGATTCATCGCCCTCAACTACATCGCGGGGTTCTTCGCGACGCTCATTCTCATCCTCGCCGTCATCGGCTGACCCAGGAAAGGCATCATGACACGCACGTGGCTCCGCGTCCTCCTTCCCGCGCTGCTCATCATCGCGTGGCTCGCGGGAGCCTCGTTCGGCGGGCCGCTGTTCGGCAAGGTCGACGAGGTCTCGTCGAACGAGCAGACGGCGTACCTGCCCGAATCGGCCGATGCCACCCAGGTGCAGGAGCGGCTCGGCGAGTTCCAGGACTCCGACGCGATCCCCGCGATCGCGGTTTTCACCTCGAGCGATGAGCTCACCGACGATGAGCTGACCGCGATCGACGACGCGGTCGCGCAGGCGACGAGCGTCGACGGCGTGCTCGACGAGGTCTCCCCCGCCCTGCCGTCGGACGACGGTCTCGCCGTGCAGGCGTTCATCCCGATCGATTCGGCCGCCGACGTCGGAGACGCGGTCGTCGCGCTCAGCGATGAGCTGAGCGGCTCGGCGCCCGACGGCGTCGAGGTCATGGTCACCGGTCCGGCCGGGTTCTCGGCGGATCTGGTGGCGGGCTTCGCCGGCATCGACGGTCTGCTGCTGGGCGTGGCACTGATCGCCGTGCTGATCATCCTCGTGCTCGTGTACCGCTCGGCCCTGCTGCCGTTCATCGTGCTGTCGACGAGCCTGTTCGCCCTGTGCGTGGCGCTGCTCTCGGTCTGGTGGCTCGCGAAGTGGGAGGTGCTGCTGCTGAGCGGTCAGACCCAGGGGATCCTGTTCATCCTCGTGATCGGAGCCGCGACCGACTACGCATTGCTGTTCGTCTCGCGCTTCCGGGAGGAGCTGCGCCACACGGCCGACAAGGCTGCGGCCCTCGTGGCGGCGTGGAAGGGCTCACTGGAGCCGATCGCCGCATCCGGCGGAACCGTCATCGCCGGCCTGCTCTGCCTGCTGCTGAGCGACCTCAAGTCGAACAGCACGCTCGGCCCCGTCGCCGCGATCGGCATCGTCTTCGCGATGCTCTCGGCGCTGACGCTGCTGCCGGCGCTGCTGTTCGTGTTCGGGCGGGCGGCGTTCTGGCCGCGCGTGCCGCACGCCGATGCCGCGCCCGCGGTGCGCGATGCCCCGCCCGCCGCGGCGCCCGAGCTCGGAGCGCTCGGGTTCCTCCCCGTCGCCCGCGCCGTGACCGCACCAGTGCGCACCTCCGAGCCGCACACCGACGGTCTCTGGGGCCGCGTCGCCTCGCTCGTGGCGCGACGCCCCCGCTGGGTCTGGCTCCTCACCACTGCCGTGCTGATCGCGGGCGCCGCGTTCGTGCCGCAGCTGCAGGCCGATGGCGTTCCGCAGTCCGACCTCGTGCTCGGGGCCTCCGAGGCGCGCGACGGGCAGGCCGCTCTCGGCAAGCACTTCCCCGGTGGATCCGGCAGCCCTGTGTATGCGATCGTGCCCGAGGATCAGATGCAGGACACCGCCGACGAACTGCTCGCGAACGAGGACGTGACGAGCGTGTCGGTGACGGCGGCCGATGCGCCGAGCGGATCCGCACCCGTGACCGAAGACGGCATCCAGTCGTTCGGCGGACCCGCGCCCGAGCCGACCGTCGAGAACGGCGACGTGCTGCTGCAGGCGACGCTCTCCGATGCGGCCGATTCCGTCGCCGCCACCGAGACCGTGCGCGACTTGCGCGCCGCCCTGCCCGACGCGCTCGTCGGCGGCGTGACCGCCACCGCTGTCGACACGAACGACGCGTCGATCCACGATCGGGGGCTCATCATCCCGATCGTGCTCGGGGTGATCCTCGTGATCCTCATGCTGCTGCTGCGGTCGATCCTCGCGCCGATCCTGCTCGTGCTGACGACCGTGCTGTCCTTCGGCACCGCCATGGGCGTCTCGGCGCTCGTCTTCAACCACGTGCTCGACTTCCCCGGCGCGGATCCCGCGGTTCCGCTGTTCGGATTCGTGTTCCTCGTCGCGCTCGGGATCGACTACAACATCTTCCTCATGACGCGCGTGCGCGAGGAATCGCTCGCGCACGGCACTCGCCGCGGGATCCTTCGCGGACTGTCCGTGACGGGAGGCGTCATCACGTCGGCCGGCGTCGTGCTCGCGGCGACGTTCGCGGCGCTCGCGGTGATCCCGATCCTGTTCCTCGCGCAGCTCGCGTTCATCGTGGCCTTCGGCGTGCTGCTCGACACCTTCGTCGTGCGCTCGCTGCTGGTCCCCGCGCTCGCGTACGACATCGGCCGCAAAATCTGGTGGCCGTCGCGCCTCAGCCGGTGAGGCGGGCGAGCCTTGTGCGACGACGGGTGAGCGGGGCACGATGAGCGTATGGCCGTGATCGAGAACGCGAAGGTGACCGTCGTCGGTGCGGGCGCGGTAGGATCCGCGACCGCCTACGCCATGCTGATCCGCGGCTCCGCGCGCCAGGTGGTGCTCTACGACATCGACCAGGCCAGGGTCGAGGCGGAGGCGCTCGACCTCGCGCACGGCGCGATGTTCCTCGGCGCCGGCACCGTGACGGGCGCATCGAACGTCGATCGCACGGCCGGTTCGCACGTGATCGTCGTCACGGCCGGCGCCGCCCAGCGGCCGGGCCAGACGCGCCTCGAGCTCATCGAGACGAACGCGCGCATCTTCCGCACGATGATCCCGCAGCTCGTCGAGGCGTCTCCGCGCGCGATCGTCGTCGTCGTGACGAACCCCTGCGACGTGCTGACGATTCTCGCAGTCGAACAGACGGGGATCGATCCGGCGCGCCTGTTCGCGTCGGGCTGCGTGCTCGACACGTCGCGCCTGCGGTGGGCGATCGCCCAGCGCGCGGGCGTCGACGCCCGCTCGGTGCACGCCCACATCGCGGGCGAGCACGGCGACTCGCAGGTGCCCCTGTGGTCGACCGCGACGATCGGCCCGGTGCCGCTCGCAGAGTGGGAGCCGGCGTTCGGCGACGACGAGCTCGATCGCATCGCGCAGGGCGTGCGCACCGCTGCCTACGCGATCATCGAGGGCAAGGGCGCGACGAACTACGCAATCGGCCTGGCGGGCACCCGTGTGGCCGAAGCCGTGCTGCGCGACGAGAACGCGATCCTTCCCGTTTCGACCGTGCTCCAGGGCGCCCACGGCATCGACGGCGTCGCGCTGTCGGTGCCGTCGATCGTCGGATCCGCAGGGGCGGTGCCGCTGACCGGCGTGCGGTTCTCCGAGCGCGAGCAGGAGCAGTTCGAGGCATCGGCGCGCACCCTGGCGGAGACCGCCGCGACGGTGCGGGCGACGCTGTAGAACCCAGAAGGTCTGCCGAGCGTGCGGGCACGAGAGCGCGCTGTCGCGAGGACGCACTCAACCGTGTCAGCGCGGTGCGTCGCCTTTCACGACGTACTTGCGATGTCGGCTCTGCGGAGGAGCCGTGGCACGGATCCATCCCTCGGCGACCAGGCGTCGAAGCCGCAGCCGAGCCGTCCCTATGGGGAGGCCGCTCCACTCGACGATCTGGTGGATCGTCTGCGGGTCCTTTCCCGCGAGCCCTCGTAGCAGCTCCGCGTCATCATCGTTCGGCAAGCGCGAACCCTGCGCAAGCGAATAGCTCTCGCCACCCGCGCCGCGCAACACGCCTTCGTTACGCAACCCGGCGAGGATCGCGCGCGCCTCATCTGAATCGATATGGAGCGCCGCCCGTGCGGCGTCGACCGAGACCTCGCCATCACGACGGGCGATGAGAAGGATCGCATCCTCGTGAGAGTCGAGTTCCCTCTTGGTGAGCTGTCGCAGCCAGTCGCGGTGCTCGGGAATCTCCGCACCGTGGCGTGCGAACGTCACCTTCACCTGATCAGGTGTGACCGCGAACCTGGGGCGCTCGAGTGCGTGCGCCTCCATTTCGTTGATCATCAGACGCACGCCGCTCCCCTGACCCTCGACCGCGAACTCGGCGCGCCCTTCCGGAGCGACGTGCTGCATCAGAGGCATCAGCATCTGATTGCGACTGCTCGAGATCCCAGCATCGAGGTTGTCCGGCGTCATCCCGCCCCATAGCCCGCCTGGACTGATGACCTCCACGCGGTCGGCATAGACGTCGACGACGACGGGACGCCCCACGAACATCGGAGAATACTCGCGATGCAGAACCGCGTTCGCGATCGCCTCGCGCAGAACGATACCGGGAATCTCGGGAACTTCCCGCCGTCCCGACTCCTCGATGACGGCATAGGTGCGGAGATTGCGGGTCACCGCGGCCACCGCGTCGCCCACGACATCAACGAGATTTCCCGTGCACTCGACGCGGTCGAGAAAGCGAGCCTCAGCACCGGGGAGCGACTTCTCGTTCCCGGCGTGCACCGTGACGTCGACGAGCAGGCGCGGATAGAACTGCTGTGGGTAGATGCCAGTCGCGAGCAGGCCCGCCAGCCGGACGCCTCCGCGCTTGTCGACCACGTTCAGCCGAACGAGCTGCGCCGCTCGATCCTTCGCACCGTGCAGCACTCGCGAGGTCCGCCGCCTCTCGATCAGTCCGGCGAGCATGTCCGCATCGAGGTCGGACTCATCCGCATCGTCAACGATCTGCTGATCCGCCTCGGATGCGACGAGCTCGTGCTGCATCTCGAAGACCTCAGCCGCGGAGAGCTTGACGTCCTTATCGTCAACGCGCTTGTATGCACCGCCCGGAAGCCCCTTGGCCGTGACGAAACATGGCCTGCTTCCTGGCGGGTTGGGGGCGATCCTGATCACGAGCACAGGAGCTTCGTCAACCCATTCTCGACTCAAGCCGTGCGACGGTGGATTCGTCAACCGCACTCCCTGCACGCTGCCGCTTCCGATTCCTTCGACGAACTGATCTCTCACCACGTCGATGTCGAATCCCGCGCTCGGCGGGACGAAGCCGTCCGTCTCCGAGAGACCGAGGACAATCATTCCGCCCTCAGTATTCGCGAATGCGCTGACGCTGTCCCACACGCTGCTGCTGAGCTTCTTCGCGCTGGTCTTCACCTCCACACGCGCATCATCAGTACCCAGGGCCCGAAGGTGCTCAAGAATCTCACCGAAGGGTTCGGCGCTCACTTCGCCCTCACTTCGTCTCACCGTGCGTCAGTGCCCCTCACTTTACCTCACTTCGCTTCAGTGATCAACACTGAGGCAAAGTGATGCACACTGACGAGAAGTGAGCGAAAGTGACGAACGCTGAAGCTTACCGAATGGTAGTGAGGCGGTCGGACGACACCCCTGTTCTGTCAGGGGTCGCCGCTAGCGTCGAAGCATGACGGGGATCGAGCTGACCGACGCGCACGTCGATGCGCTCTTCACGGAGGAGGACGCGGCCGACGGGCGCGAGCTCGTGTCACTGCTGCCCGTGCGGGTGCTGCGGGCCGAGACCGGGCTCGAGTTTTCGGCCGCGCTCGTGGCGGTCGGGTCGCTGAACATCGAGGTCGAGATGCGCGACACCGGCAGCATCGATCTGTGGTGCGCGCACGACGGCGCCGGCTTCTGCGCGCACGGCGCCGCCGCCATCCTCGCGCTCGCCGATCGCGACGAGCCGTTCGGCGTGGGCGCACCCGCTCGCGGGCGATCGCGGCGAGCGCCGGCGGCCGATGCGTGGGAGCGCACGCTCAAGAGCGTCCTCCCCGCTCCCCCGGGCGACGGGGCCGATCCGCCCGGCGGTTTCGCCCTGCTGTTCGACATCCGCGAGCCCGAGCAGGGCGACCCACAAGGGGCAGGCGTCGCGATCCGTCCCGCCGTGCGCGGGTCGCGCGGATCCGCCGGCCGGTGGGTGCGCACGGGGATCAGCTGGCAGAAGATCGCAGATTTCGACGACCCCGATCCGCGGTGGCGCGCCCTCGCCGACATCGAGGCGCTGTTCGCCGGCCGCCACAACTTCCACGCGTCGGGCGCACGCATCCGCAGCGGTTCGCGCGGCGCGTCGTTCGGCGCCGGCGGCTGGGGAGCTCCCGACTGGATCCGCCTCGACGCGGTGCCGTCGCGCGGCCTGTGGGAGGCGCTGCTCGCCGCGCATGACGCGGGCGTCGAGTTCGTCACCGACGACCGGGCGCAGTCCGGCATCGCACTGCTCGATCGCGCGCGCGAGGCGGTGCTCGACCTCAGAATGATGGGCGACAGGCTGTGGGTGGAGGCCGTGGTCTCCGATGCCGACAGCACGATGGGGCGAGCGGGCCTCCTGCCCGTCGGCGCGCCCACTGCCGCAATGGCACAGCTCGACGGCGACCCGCCGCGGCTCGAGGCGCTGATCCCGCTCCTGCGCCCGACGACTCCCGAATGGGATCGCCTGCGCGGCAAGGGGCACGTGTCCGTGCCCGCGATCCGCATTCCCGATTTCACGAACGACTACCTGCCGCACCTGCGCGACGTCGCCCCGCTCCTCTCGAGCGACGGGTCGTTCGAGGTGCCCGAGCCCGCTCTTGCCGAGCTCGTGCTCGCGATCCGTCATGCAGATCCCGCCTCACGGCTGTTCTGGGAGTGGGAGCTGCCGTCCGGCGAGCGCCGCAACCGCCAGGCCGAGCGCGAGCTGCTGGAGCAGGTCGAGCGCGCCGCGGGCCCCTACGCGCACCTGCTGGGCCGCGGCCGGTCCGACCGTGTCTTCCCGCCGCGCGACCTCGACGCCGATGAGACGGTCGAGTTCCTCGCGCACGTGCTGCCGGCCCTGCGCCGCGTCGAGCGCGTGCGGATCGAGGCCCACGACGAGGTGCCTGCGTTCTCCTTCGCGACGGAGGATCCCGTCATCCGCATCGGCGCTGATCCGTCGGGAGAAGACTGGTTCGAGCTCAACGTCGTCGTGACGATCCAGGGCGAGCCCGTGTCATCGAGCGCACTGCTCACGGCGCTGTCGCACGGCCGCACCTACTTCCGTCTGCTGAGCGGCACCGTCTTCCCGCTCACAGACGAACGCTTCACCGCGCTGCGCGATGTGCTCACCGAGGCGAAGGCGCTGCACGACTCGCCGCCCGACCATCCGACGCTGCCGCGATACGACATCGACCTCTGGCAGCAGCTCGCCGATGCCGGTGTGCTCGATACGCAGCACGCCGCCTGGGTCGAGACGATGCGCTCGCTCGGAGACGACCGCATCGAGCACCGCGATCCGCCCGGCTCTTTCCGCGCCGACCTGCGCGAGTACCAGCAGCAGGGCTTCAGCTGGCTCGACTTTCTGCGCCGCCACCGGCTGGGCGGCATCCTCGCCGACGACATGGGGCTCGGCAAGACCGTGCAGGTGCTCGCCGCGATCGAACAGGCCCGAGCCGACGAGCCCGACGCGCGCTTCCTCGTCGTGACGCCGACGAGCGTGGTGGGCCACTGGATGGCCGAGGCCGCGCGCTTCGCACCAGAGCTTGAGGCGGTCGCCATCACCTCGACAGCGACCGCGCGGACGTCGCCGCTCGCGCACGCCATCGGCAATGCGCGGCTCGTCGTCACGAGCTACGCGATCCTGCGGCACGACGCCGACGACTTCGCCGCCGCGGGCTTCCGGATCCTCGTGCTCGACGAGGCGCAGAACGTCAAGAATTCGTCGTCGAAGGGATACGCCGCCGCGCGTCTCGTGGGCGCACCGACGGTCTTCGTCGTCACGGGCACCCCTCTCGAGAACAACCTCATGGAGCTGTTCGCACTCGTCACGCTCGCGGCACCCGGCCTCGTCGGCACGCGATCGCACTTCCGCGAGCGCTTCTCGCGCGCGATCGAGAAGCGCGGCGGCACCGAACGCCTCGCGCAGCTGCGCGCGCGGGTGCGGCCGTTCCTCCTGCGTCGCACGAAGGAGCAGGTCGCGCCCGAGCTGCCGTCGAAGACGGTGCAGATCAGGGAGGTGCCGCTGCATCCCGCCCACCAGCGCGCATACGACCGGCGATTCCGCCGCGAGCAGCAGAAGCTGCTCGGACTGCTCGACGATGTGCGGCAGAACCAGATCCAGATCCTCGCGTCGCTCACCCGATTGCGCCGCGAGGCGCTCGATCCCTCGTTCGGCGATGCCGCCGATATCGCCGGCGTGCGCTCTGCGAAGCTCGACGCCCTCGGCGAGCTCCTCGACGAGATCACGGCCGACGGGCACCGCGCCCTCGTGTTCAGCCAGTTCACCGACTTCCTCGGCCTCGCCGCCGAGGTCGCCGAGCGGCGGGGCATCCGCTTCTCCTACCTCGACGGATCCACCACCGGGCCGCAGCGCCAGCGCATGGTCGATCGTTTCCAGAACGGCGAAGATCCGGCGTTCTTCATCTCGCTGAAGGCCGGCGGTACGGGCCTGAACCTCACCGCGGCCGACTACTGCATCCTGCTCGACCCGTGGTGGAACCCCGCAGCCGAGGAGCAGGCGATCGACCGCGCTCACCGCATCGGCCAGACGAAGCCGGTCGTGGTCTATCGGCTCATCTCGGCGGGAACCATCGAGCAGAAGGTGCGCGATCTGCAGCACAAGAAGCGCCAGCTCTTCTCCCGCATGCTCGAGGGCGCTGAGACGCCCGCGCTCACCGCCGACGACTACCGCGCCCTGGTCCGCTGACGCCTGTCGTGATAAATTTTCCATGCACGGGAATAGATCTCGTTCGCTCGCGTTATCACCGTTGTTCACGCTTTCCTCGAAAGGACCCGCTATGACTCGCACTGCAGATGTTCTCCCCGGCTGCACGCCCGGCACCTGGACGATCGATCCCGCTCACTCCGAGGTCACCTTCTCGGTGCGCCACCTCGCCATCAGCAAGGTGAAGGGCTCGTTCGAGAAGTTCGACGCCACGGCCGTCGTCGGCGAGACGCTCGAAGACTCCTCCGTCGAGGCGTCCATCGAGATCGCGAGCGTCAACACGGGCCAGGCCCCGCGCGACGAGCACCTGCGCACGAGCGACTTCTTCGCCGCCGATGAGTTTCCGACCATGACGTTCCGTTCGACGGGCATCCGCCTGCAGGGCGACAACGTGCTGATCGACGGCGACCTCACCCTGCGCGGCGTCACGAAGCCCGTGACCCTCACCGGAGAGTTCGGCGGCGTCACGGTCGACGGCTACGGACAGACGAAGGCAGGCTGCGAGGCGACCACGAAGATCGACCGCACCGACTTCGGCGTCAACTGGAACGCGGCCGTCGAGGCCGGCGGGTTCACCCTCGGCAACGAGGTCACGATCACGCTCGAGCTGCAGTTCACGCTCCAGCAGTAATCGCGCATCGCTCACGAAGCGCCCCGCGTCAGGCAGGCCTGACACGGGGCGCTTCCTCTTTCGGTCTGCCGCGCAGCAGTGCCCGCGCCTGCCGTTCGCCCTGTGGTCGCGGCAGCAGCCCCTTACGGCATGCGGGGTCGTACGCGCAACGCGGATGCACGTATTCACGTCGGGCGATAGATTCGGCCTGACCACGCGTCGTCCGGTTGTTCCGAAAGAGGAAGGGTCCTCATCGTGCCCAGTACGTATCCGCCACCGTCCGCGACAGCAGGCACTCTGAGCAGCGACGAAGCGGCGTATGCGGCGCCGCCGTTCGGCTCGCGCGGACCGGTCAGCGAACAGCTCCTCGCGGCGCTGAGGAGACCCGCCGACGACGCCGATCGCACCCTGTCCGGATTCCGCGAGCACCTCGAACGCGCCATCGACGGTTCGCGCGACATCCTGCGCGATGACGACCTCCAGCTGTCGCTGCTCGTGCTGCACGGCCTCCACTACGGATCCGTCGTCGACGCGGACGACGAGTGGGAGTGGCACCCCGCGATGGTCGCCGCCCGCGTCGCGATCGAGCGAGAATTCGAAGCCCAGCTTCGCAATAAGGTCCCCGCCGTCAGCTTTCCGGATCCCACTCCCGAGGGCGTGGCGACTGCGCTCTTCGACCTGACGAAGCCCGGCCCGGGCCCGAGCGCCGCGCGCTTCATCGCCAAGAAGGCGACGCACGAGCAGGTTCGCGAATACGTCAAGCTGCGCTCGGTGTACACGCTGAAAGAGGCCGACGCTCAGACCTGGAGCATCCCGCGCCTGAACGGACGCGCCAAGGCGGCGATGGTCGAGATCCAAACCGACGAATACGGCGGAGGCCGCCCCGAGCGCATGCACTCGGCGATATTCGCGCGCGCCATGCGGGGCCTCGATCTCGACGACACCTACGGCACGTATGTCGACGAGGTTCCCGCGCTCACACTGGCGTCGTTCAACATGATGAGCATGTTCGGGCTGAACAGGCGGCTTCGCGGTGCGACCGCGGGTCACTACGCCGTCTACGAGATGACCTCGTCGATCCCGAACCGGCTGCTGGGAGACGGATTCCGCCGCCTCGGCTACGGCGATGACGTCACCGACTACTTCGACGAGCACGTCGAAGCCGACGCGGTGCACGAGCAGATCGCCGGCCGCGACCTCGCAGGCGGTCTGGCCGAACAGGAACCCGAGCTCCTGGACGATATCGCCTTCGGCGCCAGCGCGGCCCTGACCGTCGATGGCTGGGCGGCCGACGATGTGCTGCAGGCCTGGACCGCCGGACGATCGCCCCTGCGTGGGCCGCAGACACGGCCGGAAGTCCCGGAGGAAAGGGAATGACCGGAGAACCGCAGATCGTCGCCTGCGTCGACGGCCCGCTGCTCGTCCGCGGCGACGTGGAGCTGCTGTCGTCGACCGGTGAACCCGTCGAACGCAACCGCCGCACCGTGGCGCTGTGCCGCTGCGGCGCCTCCATGATCAAACCGTTCTGCGACGGCAGCCACAAGCTCGTCGGCTTCCGAACCGACCCGCACGTCGACCCGGACGACGCGGGAGACCGCTGACGGCTGCGCCTGAGTCGCCGGTGCGCTCAGTCGAGCAGCAGCGCCGGTTCCTCCAGCACGGCGGCGACGTCGGCGACGAAGCGGCTGACCTTGTCGCCGTCGACGATGCGGTGATCGAACGAGCCAGACACGGTCGTCACCCACGCCGGGCGCACCTCGCCGTCCACCACCCACGGCTTCTGACGGATCGCCCCCATCGCGATGATGCCCGCCTCGCCCGGGTTCAGGATCGGGGTGCCCGCATCCATGCCGAACACGCCGATGTTCGTGATCGTGATCGTGCCGCCGGCCATCTCCGCGAGCTGGGTCTTGCCCTCGCGAGCCTTCAGCGTCAGCGCCTGCAGCGCCGACGCGAGCTCGCGGATGGACAGGTCCTGCGCGTCTTTGATGTTCGGCACGACGAGCCCGCGCGGGGTCGCCGCCGCGATGCCCAGGTTCACGTAGTTGCGCACCTGGATCTCCGCGCCGTCGCCCGTCTCGATCCACGTCGAGTTGATCTCGGGCGTGCGCTGCACGGCCCACAGCACGGCCCGCGCGTACACGAGCAGCGGCGAGATGCGGATGTCCGCGAACTGCGGCTGCTGCTTCAGCCGGGCGACGAACTCCATCGTGCGCGTCGCATCGACGTCGGTCCAGACCGACACGTGCGGCGCCGTGTACGCCGACCCGACCATGGCATTCGCCGTCGCCTTGCGCACGCCCTTCACGGGCACGGATTCGTAGCGCGGATCCGTCTGCACGGGCGGCACGGGGATCGTGCGCTCCCGCTCGGCGCCCCACTCCGGGGTCGAGAGGTTGCGGAACACGGAGGCCTGCTCGGCCTGCTTCACGACGTCGTCGCGCGTGACCTCTCCCGACGGCCCGCTTCCCGTCACGTCTGACAGCGTCACACCCAGGTCGCGCGCGAGCTTGCGTACGGGCGGCTTCGCCATCACGCCGATCGAGCTCGTCACGACTGCTTCGTGGGTCTTGCGCGTGCGACGCGTCTTCGCCTCGGCGCCGTTGCCGTAGCCCACGAGCACGGCGGAATCGGAGACGTCCTCGGCCGGCTCGGGTCGCGCACCGCCCTCGGCCGACGACTCGGCCTCCGCGGATTCGGCCGTGACGGTCATGATCGCCGCGCCCACATCGACGGTGTCGCCCGCGTTCGCGAGCAGCTCGCCGACCACCCCCGCGAACGGCGACGGCAGCTCGACCACGCTCTTGGCCGTCTCGATGTCGGCGATCGGGTCGTTGACCGCCACGTGGTCGCCGGGCTTCACGCGCCACTCGACGATCTCGGCCTCGGTCAGCCCCTCGCCCACGTCGGGAAGGTAGTAGGTCTCCATGTCGATTCCTCCGGTATTCAGAATGCGAGCACTCGGTCGACGGCTTCGAGCACGCGGTCGGCGTCGGGCAGGTAGAAGCTCTCGAGCTTGGCGGGCGGGAACGGCACGTCGAAGCCCGTCACCCGCATCACAGGGGCCTCGAGCGAATAGAACGCCCTCTCGGCGACCGTCGCAGCGATCTCACCGGCGAGGCTCGTCGTGCCCGGTGCTTCCTGCGCCCACACCATGCGGCCGGTCGAGCGCACCGACTCGATGATCGGGTCGTAGTCGATGGGCGACAACGATCGCAGATCGACGACCTCGCAACTGATGCCCTCGCCCTCGGCGATCGATGCCGCTTGCAGCAGCACCGACACCATCGCGCCGTGTCCGACGAGCGTGACGTCGGACCCGCTGCGAATGACGCGCGTCGCGTGCAGGTCCGCGGCGCGATGCCCGGTGTCGACCTCGCCCTTCTGCCAGTAACGGCTCTTCGGCTCCATGAAGATCACGGGATCGTCGGACGCGATCGCGTCCTGGATCATCCAGTAGGCGTCGTTGGGCGTCGACGGACTGACCACGCGCAGACCCGGGGTGTGTGCGAAGTACGCCTCGGGGCTCTCCTGGTGGTGCTCGATGGCGCCGATGTGGCCGCCGTACGGAATGCGGATGACGACGGGCATGCGGATCGCGCCCTCGTGACGGTTCGTGAGCTTCGCGAGCTGCGTGGTGATCTGGTCGAAGGCCGGAAACACGAACCCGTCGAACTGGATCTCGACCACGGGCCGGAATCCCGCCATCGCCAGACCGATCGCAGACCCCACGATGCCGGCTTCTGCGAGGGGCGTGTCGAGAACGCGGTTCTCGCCGAAGTCGCGCTGCAGGTGCTCGGTCACGCGGAACACGCCGCCGAGCTTGCCGATGTCCTCGCCCATCAGCATGACGCGCGGATTCTCCTCCATCGCGCGCCGCAGACCGGCGTTCATGGCCCGGGCGAAGGGCATCGTCTCGAACGTCATGCCGCTCCTCCCTCGAACGAGGCCTCATACTCGGCGAGCCAGGCCGCCTGCTGCTCGACGAGCGCGTGCGGCTCGGAGTACACGTGCGCGAACATGCTGCTCGGGTCGGGATCCGGCCACGCGGCGATCCGCGTGCGCACGTCGGCGGCCAGCGCCTCGCCCTCCTGATCGACGTCGGCGAAGAACTCCGATCCCGCACCGCGGTTCTCGAGGAACGCGCGCATGCGCGCGATCGGGTCGCGCCGCGCCCACGCGGCCTCCTCGTCCTTGGTGCGGTACTTGGTCGGGTCGTCGCTCGTGGTGTGCGCGCCCATGCGGTACGTGACGGCTTCGATGGCCCGCGGGCCGCCGCCGGCGCGCGCCTCGTCGAGATACATGCGGGTGGCGGCATACGACGCGAGCACGTCGTTGCCGTCGATGCGCAGCGTCGGGATCCCGTAGCCGGCCGACCGGTCGGCGAGCGGCGCCGCCGCCTGGGTCTTGACGGGGACGGAGATGGCCCAGTGGTTGTTCTGCAGGAAGAAGAGCTGCGGGGTGTGGTAGCTCGCGGCGAACACCATCGCCTCGTGCACGTCGCCCTCGCTCGCGGCGCCGTCGCCGTAGTAGACGATGACCGCCTCGTCCTTGTCCGCGTCGCCGGTCGCCGTGCGCCCGTCGAATCCCAGGCCCATCGCGAAGCCCGTCGCGTGGGGCACCTGCGTGCCCAGCACGAGCGTGTAGAGCCGCGTGTTGCCGTTCTTCGGATCGGTCGGATCCCATCCGCCGTGCGTCGCGCTGCGCATGAGCGCGAGCACCGACACCAGGTCGACGCCGCGGACCTTCACGACGGCGTGCTCGCGATACGAGGGGAAGATCGTGTCCTGCGGCCGCGCGGCGCGGGCCGAGCCGACCTGCGCGGCCTCCTGTCCGAGCGACGGCGGCCACAGCGCGAGCTGGCCCTGCCGCTGCAGCATGGTCGCCTGCTGGTCGAAGGCGCGCGTCACGGCCATGTCGCGGTACATCTGCTCGAGCGCCCGGTCATCGAGCGCATCGACGATCTCGCGAAGCGGCTCGGCCTCGGGGGTGGGCGCGAACGAGCCGTCGGGCTCGATGAAGCGCACGATGGGAGTCTCTGCCGAAGTCACCTCTCCACGCTAGGCCTCTTCGTGTGCGCACGGGCCATGACGCGCTCGACAACGGATCCACGAATCGTGTGGCGGGGTTCCACATACGCATCCCGCGGCTCGCTCACGCGACGGTCCCCCTGCCGCCGTGCGCTGCCGATCCCTCTCTCCCGCGTCGGGGCACGATGATGGGGCGCCCCGTGTCGTCGTCGCGCAGGATCCGCACGGCGACGCCGTACACCGCCTCGACGCGCTCGGCGGTGAACACGTCGTCGGGGATGCCACCGGCCACCACGCACCCGTCGTCGAGGATCGTCACCTCGTCGGCGTAGGCCGCTGCGAGCGACAGGTCGTGCAGCACGACGACCACGGCCGCGCCTGAGCGCGCCAGGTCGCGTGCGATGCGCAGCACGTCCTCCTGGTGACGCAGATCGAGCGCGGCGGTCGGCTCGTCGAGCAGCACGATGGGGGTCCGCTGCGCCAGCACCCGCGCGAGCGACACGCGCGCCTTCTCACCTCCGGAGAGCGTGGGAAAGGCGCGGGGCAGGAGGTGGCCGGAGTCGGTGGCCTCGATGGCGTGGGCGATCGCGTCCTCGTCGCCGGATGCTTCCTCCGTGCCGATCCACGGCGCGCGGCCCATCTCCACGACCTGCTGTGCGGTGAAGGGGAAGACGAGCTGGTTCGACTGCAGCAGCACCGCGCGCCGGCGCGCGCGCTGCTTCGGCGGCCACGCTCCGATCGGCCGCCCGTGCAGCAGCACGTCGCCGGCCGTGGGCTCGACGTCGCCGGCGAGCATGCCGAGCAGCGTCGACTTGCCCGCACCGTTCGGGCCGACGAGGGCGAGCAGCCGGCCGTACCGCACGTCGATGCTCACGTCGGTCAGGATTCTCGCGTCGCCGACGCGGTACGACGCACCGGCGACGCGCAGCGCGGGCTGTGCGACGGGGTCGGTCATGCCCATCCTCCCGATTGGCGGCGATTGCGGCGGATGAGCCAGTAGAAGAACGGTCCGCCGACGAGCGAGGTGAGCATGCCGATGGGCAGGTCGGATGCCGACACGAGGGTGCGGGCGAGCAGGTCCGCCCAGACGAGCAGCGCGGCGCCGCCCAGGATCGATGCGGCGAACAGCATGCGGTGAGCCGGCCCCAGCAGCATGCGCACGAGGTGCGGCACGACGAGGCCCACGAACGAGATGATGCCGACGAACGCGACGCCGACACCGGTCAGCAGAGCCACCAGCACGACCGACACGATGCGTAGCCGCTCGACCTTGATGCCGAGATGCGAGGCCGTGCGGTCGCCCAGCGCGAGCAGATCGTACGACCGCGCGAGCGACACCACGATCGCCGCCGCGCAGGCGCCCACGACGCACACGATGACGACCTCGTTCCATCGCGATCCGTTGATCGACCCGAGCTGCCAGAAGACGATCTCCTCGCGGCTCTGCGTATCGCCCAGGAACGTGATGAGGGCGAGCCCCGCCCCGGCGAACGCGTTGATCGCCACGCCCGTGAGCAGCAGTGTGACGGTTTCGGTGCGCCCCTGGGCCCGCGCCGTGCCGTAGACGAGCAGCGTCGCGGCGAGGCCGCCGAGGAAGGCGAACGCCGCGATCGTCCAGCCGCCGAGGAACGACAGCCCGAATGTGATCGCGGCGGCTGCGCCGAGCGCCGCTCCCGACGAGACGCCGACGACGCCCGGCTCGGCCAGCGGATTGCCGAAGACCGCCTGCATCACGGCGCCCGCGATCGCGAGCGTCGCGCCGACGAGCAGCGACATCACGACCCGCGGGAAGCGGATCTGCCACAGGGTCTGCTCGATCAGGTCGTCCCGGGGCGCCCAGGCGTTGTCCGCGCCCACGGCGCGCACGACGGATCCGATCACGTCCTGCGCCGAGATCGGCAGCTGCCCGAGCGCCGCCGACAGCACGACGCCGACGACGAGGAGCACGGCGGAGGCGGCCATGACGATCGCGCCGCGACCGCCGCGGCGCCGTCGTGCGTCGGGACGCGAGGCCGGTTCCGCGGCGTCGACCCGGCTCATCCTGCCGCGTCGCCCGCGGCCGCGTTCGCCGGCGCGTACACCGCGCGGGCGAGCGCCTCGATCACGTCGGCCGAGCGCGGCCCGAACGACAGGATGGTGCCGTCATCCATGTCGACGATCCGCTCGTTCTTCCCGGCCGTCGTCAGCGCGACCGCCGGCTTCTCCTGCAGCAGGCCGTCGATGCCGCCCGTCGATTCGATGCCGCCCGTCATCGTGAGGATCAGGTCGGGATCCGCCGCCAGCAGGGCCTCGTCCGTCATGGGGCGCATGCCCTCCCAGCCGAGCTCGCCCGCCACGTCGATGCCGCCGAGCGACTCGATGAGCTCGTCGGCCCCCGACTCCTCGCCGAACATGTAGTACACGCCGGCGTTGCCCCGGAGATAGAGGAACACCATGCGCACGCGGTCGTCCTCGTCCTCCGGCACGAGCCGCGCGATCTCGGCGGTCGTCTCGGCGGCGTCCTCGGCGATGCTCTCCGCGAGCCGCTCTCCCGCATCGGGCGCGCCGTACGCGGCCGCCACCTGGCGGGCGAGGCTCTGCGCCCCGTCGAACGATGGATCGTTGTCGACGAAGACGACGGTGATCCCCACGTCGCGCAGCTGTTCGATCACGTCGCGCGGGCCGACCGTGCCGTCGGTGATGACGACATCGGGACCCAGGCCGATGACCGCCTCGGCGTTGATCGTGTGACCGCCCGAGGTGACCTCGGTGATCTCCTCCGTGCCGGGGAACGTCGTCGACTGATCCACGCCGACGAGCGTCTCGCCGAACCCGAGCGCCCAGGCCGTTGCGGCGATCGAACCGGCGAGGTCCACCGCCACCACGCGGTCGGCCGCGCCGACCGTCACCTGCTCCTCCTCGCCCGATTGCGTATACGACGTCACGGTCGCGGGCAGCTGCTGCATGGGATCCTCCGCGGCGACCTCGATCCCGTCATCCGGCACGACGGCCGTCGACGGACCGACGATGCTGCGCGGATCCGCGACCGTCTCGAGCTCCGACAATTCGGGCGCGACATCAGCCGCCTCGTCGCCCTGCGCGCCGCCCGCGCATCCCGCCAGCAGGGCGACCGCGGCGAACGCGGCGATGAGCGCCGTCGTCCGGCGCCCGGCGCGCGTCACGCCGCACCGTCCGCGGCGGGCGCCGCCGGATCCGCCTTCTCGGCTGCGCTCCGCCGGCGACCGCCCACGAGCAGGCCGCCGGTGAATCCGATCACGAGCAGCGCGATGCCGCCGACTCCGATCGCGGCCCACGGGATGTCGGCGCGCACCTCGACCGGCTGCGCCGCGGCGGGCTGCGCGTGCGCTTCCTCGGCGACCGGGGCCGCGGTTTCGGCGGTCTTCTCGGGCGCCGCTGCGGGCGCCGCCTGATCGCAGCCCTCGACCGTCAGCGAGAACGAGATCGGGTCGAGGGCCTCGCCCGCCTCGTAGAAGCCGGCGAACGCGGCAGCGCCCGAGCTGGTGAGCGTCGTCGCGAGGTCCGAGGCCGCCACCGCGTCACCGTCCGGCTGAGGAGCCGCGTCGAGCACCACGTCGCCGACCCACTCCTGCTGCGCGTCGACCGCGACCTCGCCCTCCATGTCGTTGCTGTGCGCGTCGAGCAGAAGGGCCGCGGTCTCGCCCTCGAGGTCGATCGTCGGGTTGCCGAGCGTCAGGTCGAGCACCCCGTCGTGACCGGTGAAGTGCACCGTTCCGGGGAACGAGACCGACCCGGTTCCGGACGCGGGATCGAACGAGCCGGTCGCGCCGCTCCACTGGAACTCCGGCGTCTCGTAGGTCGCGCCGTCGGTCGTGTCCCAGGATCCGTTCGCGATCGTTCCGCTGATGTACGAGCGGAAGCGCTCCTTCACCCCCCACGAGAGCGTGCCGTCGGTGACGGCGCACGCCTCCGCGGCCGGGGCCGTCTGCGCGCTCGCGGCGGAGGCGGGAAGGAGCGTCGTCGAGGCGAGGAGTGCGGCCGCGACCGCCATGGTTCGTGTCTTCACGTGTCTGGGTCCTTCTTCTGGTTCAGGCCGGATCACGCCGCGGCCGCGAGGGTGCGCTGCCGGGTCGCGAGCACGATCATGCAGAGCGCGATGGCGCCGAGGCCCATCGCGATCACCCACCACTCGGTGGGGCTGAGGCCGCCGGTCGCGACGAGCATGGGCGCGGCGTTCGAGACGGGTGCGGCCATGACGGCCGACTCGCCCGTGCCCGTGTCGGCGACCGCCGGGACGGCGGCCGCCTCGAGGATCTCGATCTCGGCGCCGACGGCGCTGCTCCCCTGAACGGTCAGGACGTGGTCGCCCGTCGCGCCCTTCGGCAGCGTGCCGGCCCACGACACGATGCCGTCGTCGTCGGCGGTCGCCTTCTCGTCGAGCACCTCGGGCTCCTCGCCCTCGCCGTCGTACAGAACGACGAGCACGCCGCTGTCGCCGGCCTCGAAGCCCTCGGCGCGCACGCGGATCCGGCCGCCGTCGCGGATGTCGTCCGCCGCGGTCAGCACCTCGAGGCCCTCGGTCGTCGGCGCGGTCTCCGCCGCCTCGTACGACGCGGCGTCCTCGTCGCCGCCCCCGCTCTCGGTGGCGGCGAACGACTCACCGCTCGCGGATCCGACGGTGAAGCTCAGGTCGTCGAAGCCGATGCTGTTCGACGTGTCGCCGCCCGGACCGCCCGAGAGCGACCCGGATACGCTGACGCCCGTCCAGGTGACCTCGCCGTTCTCTCCGACCGTCTTCGTCGCGCTCGAGAGGTCGAGCGGATAGGCGGCTTCCCCGAAGTTGGCGGTGTTGCCGGTGTTCAGCGTGGCGGAGGACGGGCCCGAGACCGTGATCGACGGGTTCGCGACCGAGAACATCGTCATGCCGTAGCCGTTGAAGCTCACGACGCCGGAGAACGCGACCGTGCCGGTCTGCGTCTCGGCGTTCCAGTCGCCGCCCGACGCCTGCGGAAAACGGTAGCCGCCCCCGACACCGCTCGTGGAGACGCTGCCGTTCGCGCAGTGCGAGTAGCCGAAGTTCTCCTTGCCGTCGCAGGTTGTGTAGGCGACGAAGGCGCTCGACACGCCCCAGGTCATCGACCCCGCGCCCGCCTCGGCACCGGTGCTCGCCGGGGCGGGCGCCGGTTTCGGCGCGGGCTCTTCCTGCGGTGCCGCAGGCGTCTCGCCGGCGGGCGGTTCGACGGGAGCGGCCTCGCCCGCCGCCCCGACGGTGAACGTCAGGCGGTCGAGCTCGGTTCCCGGCGTGTAGAAGGCCGATTCGCCGTAGGAGAAGAACGCCGCGCCCTCATCGGTGAGCGTCGTACGGGCGCCGCTGAAGCGAACGGCCCCGCTCGGGAGATCCTGCGAGACCGCCGACGCGAGGTCGAGGTCGGCGAAGACGAGCGTCTCTCCGCGGTACGACGCGACGACCTCGGCCGACGATCCGTCGACGACGCGGATCGCAGGGTTGGCGATGGTGTGGTTCAGCACGCCGTCGTGCCCGGAGAAGGTCACCCGGCCCGCGTACTGCACGGTCCCCGTTCCGTCCTCCGCATTCCACGTGGTGCCGCTCGAGGCCTGCGGGTAGCTGAAGACGCCGTTGTCCGGCGCCTGGGACGCGCCGCCGGATGCGGTGATCCGGCCGTGCGCGATCGGGCCGACCACGTAGGTGCGGAAGCTCTCCTTCACCCCCCACTCGAGGCTGCCCGTGTCCGGGGCCTTCGCAGGCGCGGCGCCGACGATCGTGACGACGACCTCGTTCGATTCGGCGGGCGATGAGCTGTCGTCGGCCGGTGCGAAGCGAGCGGTGATCGTGTGCTCGCCCGCCGTCAGCTCCGACGTCTCGAACGTCGCGCGGCTGCCGGAGACGGCGACCTCGTCGTCGATCTGCGTCGCCCCGTCCCAGAACGTCACGTCGCCGTCGGCCACGGGCGAAACGCGCGCCGAGAGGGTCACAGGATCGCCCTGCTCGGCCGACGTCGGCGACGCGGTGAGCGAGACCTCGGTCGCTTCGACCGGGGCCGCGGGTTCGGGCGCGGGCGCGGCGACGCCGATGCCGAACCGCACGTCGTCGACGGGCGCGCCGGGCTGGAAGTCCTCGTTCATGCGCGAGTAGATGTCGGCGCCGTCCTCCGTCAGCGTGCCGCTCGCGGTGACGATGCCGTCGAGCAGGTCGCCCTCCGCGAAGGTGAGCTCGACGATCTCGACCCGTTCGCCCGTATACTCGGGCGCGTAGTCGGTCGGGGGCTGGACGACCTCGGCCGACATGATGGCGCTCGTCGTCGATGTCAGCTCGACGTGCATGTCGCTGTAGGTCTGGTTCAGCGCCCATCCGCCGCCCGGGCCGAGACCGTTGTGGCCGCGGGCCGTCAGGCCGCCCTGGTACTCGATGATGCCCGTACCCGCCTCGAGGTCGACGTCGCCGGATCCCGCGACCCAGGTCACGGTTCCGTCGTCGTTCATCTCGGCCGGTGCGACAGCGAGGAACTCGCCGTTCGCGATCGGCCCCGTGATGTAGCGGCGCCACGGCTCGCTGATCCCCCAGATCAGCGTGCCCTCTTCGACGGCCGGCGGCTCGGCGGGCGCGGCCGGCTCCGTCGGCTCGGCGGGCGCAGACGGCTTCGCGGGCTCCGAAGGCTGCGACGGCTGCGACGGCTTCGCGGGTTGCGACGGTTCGGCTGGCTCGCTCGGTTCCGCGGGTTCGGAGGGCTTCGCCGGCTCGGCGGGCTCCGATGGTTCGGCCGGCTCCTCCGGGACCTGGCCGGGGAACAGCGCGGCCCAGTCGATGTCGACGTCGGCGCGCGCATACAGGTTGGTCTCGGTCGGGAACGACCGCGAGGGCCAGGAGATCACCTCGTACGACGTCGACGCGTCGAGCTCATCGGCGGGCACCGTCAGGGTGTCGCTGATGCGGCCGTTCGACTGCACCGACGCGGAGATCGCGGTGTCCGCCGAGTCGACGGCGGCGAGATCCGACCCGCTCTCGATCAGCGTGAAGTAGACGTGCGGCTCGGTCTGCCCGGGAAGCGCGCGCACGTCGCCGTACCCTGTTCCCTCGATCGCGATGTCGATCCGCTGATCCGCGGTCTCCGACACCTGGGCGGTGAACGCGTACGAGCCGGCGGCGACGGCCGCCGGTGCCGCGAGAGCGACCATCACGGCCGACGAGATCGCTGTCGCGATCGTTCGGATCCACCTGCGTCTGGCCACTGTCGTCACTCTCATCTCTTCTGCGCACTGTGCGGCGCGCGTCTCTCGGTCCTGCGCGGCATCGCGGAGCGGCCGGCCGTCGGTATCGACGTCCGTCCGCCCCGCGCCACCGCAATCACGTGCTGATCGTCACTGCGCCCGGGTCGACAGCGCGCGGCGACGCACGAGCAGCAGCACGGCTCCGCAGAGCACGGTCATGATGCCGGCACCCGCGAACAGCTCCGAAGCCGGGGCGGAGCCCGTCGGCGCGAGGCCCGATCCTCCGCCTGCCGCGGCGTCCGCCGCGACGACGGTGAAGGTCGACTCGTACGTGTCGGTGCTCGACACGAACCTGACAGTGTGCTCGCCGACGGGGAAGTCGGCGGGAACCGTCCACGACGAGCTCGCGACACCGTCGGCGGCGGCGATGGCCGACGGCAGCGTCACGGGGTCCGAATGCACGGTGACCGCGAACTCGGTGCCCTCGGCGACGGGCGCGACGCGGAACGTCACGTCGCCGCCCTGGGCGATGCCGTCGATCGGGTTGCCCGCTTCGTCGAGGAGCTCGATCGTGGTCTCCTCGGCCGGGGTGGCAGGGGCCTCAGGCGTCGTGGGCTCGCTCGGCTCCGCGGGCTCACTCGGCTCAGCCGGCTCGCTGGGCTCAGTCGGCTCCGCAGGCTCACTCGGCTCAGCAGGCTCACTCGGCTCAGTCGGCTCCGCAGGCTCACTCGGCTCCGCAGGCTCACTCGGCTCCGCAGGCTCACTGGGCTCGGCAGGCTCCGACGGCTCACTCGGCTCGGCAGGCTCACTCGGCTCAGCCGGCTGCGACGGCTCACTCGGCTCCGTAGGCTCGCCCGGCTCCGCGGGCTCACTCGGCTCCGCAGGCTCCGACGGCTCGGCTGGTTCAGACGGCTCGCCTTCGGGGAACAGCGCGTCCCAGTCGATCGTGACGTCTGCGCGTGCGTAGACGTTCTCCTCGGTCGGGAACGACCGCGACGGCCACGCGATGACCTCGTACGACGTCGATGCGTCCAGCTCGTCGGCGGGAACGGGCAGCACGTCGGTGATCGTGCCGTCCTCAGCGACCTCCGCGGAGATCGATGTGTCGTCCTGCGCGACCTCGGACAGATCCGCACCGACCTCGTTCAGCTTGAAGTACACGTGCGGCTCGGTCTGACCCGGCAGCGCCTTCACATCGTCGAAGCCGGACCCCTCGATCGCGAAGTCCACGCGCTCGTTCGCGACCTCCGTCGCGTCAACCGCGAACGTCGGTCCCACGGGCTCCTCGGGCTCAACGGGCACCTCGGGCTCAGACGGCTCGGCGAACGCCAGCGTCGCCTTCGCGTCCTGTCCGCGGTCCGTCATCGCCGTGTGGTTCGCCGCCGTGAAGACCGACGTCGCACCGTCATCGAGCTGACGCACCTCGAGCGAGACCTCGAAGCCGCCGTCCTCGTCGAACGTGACATGCTCTTCGTTCGTATCGGTCGAGGGGTAGATCAGTTCTGAGCCGTTGGTGCAGCCGAGCGCCACGGTCCACAGGTCGGTCGGCAGGTCGACGTCGCCGCAGAAGAACACGTAGATGCCCTGCGCGGGGTTGTAGCCGGTGCCGGTGACGGTCACGGTCTCGCCCTCGGGATCGAGGTCGGTCGCAGGCGCCACCGTGAGCTGCGGGTCGTAGACCGGCTCCTCGGGCCCCTCTTCAGGGAACAGTGCGGCCCAATCGATCGTCACGTCAGCACGCGCGTAGAGATTGTCCTCCGTCGGGAACGACCGCGACGGCCACGAGATGACCTCATACGACGTCGTCGCGTCCAGCTCGTCGGCGGGAACCGACAGCACTTCGGAGAGCGTGCCGTCGTCGGCGATCGACGCCGACACCGCCGTGTCGGCCTGGCCGACCGTGCTGAGATCGGAGTCGCGCTCGACCAGCGTGAAGTACGCGTGCGGCTCGGTCTGCCCGGGAAGCGCCGGCACATCATCGAAGCCCGTCCCCTCGATCGCGACGTCCACGCGCTCATCTGCGAACTCCGTCACCATCGCCGTGAACGACGGCACCGCGGCCTCATCGCTCGGGAACAGCGCGGACCAATCGATCGCCACGTCGGCGCGCGCGTAGAGGTTGTCCTCCGTCGGGAACGAGCGCGACGGCCACGAGATGACCTCATACGACGCCGATGCGTCGAGCTCATCCGCGGGAACCGACAGCACATCAGAGATCGTGCCGTCGTCTGCGACCTCGGCCGAGATCGACGTATCGTCCTGGGCGACATCGCCGAGGTCCGAACCGACCTCATTGAGCTTGAAGTACACGTGCGGTTCGCTCTGGCCCGGCAGCGCTGCGACGTCGCCGAAGCCGGATCCCTCGATCGCGACGTCTGCGCGGTCGCCTGCGACCTCCGTCACGTCGACCGTGATGCTCGGCTCGTCTGCGGCCTGAGCCGCCGCGGGCACCGCGACGGCACCGGCGGCTGCCAGAAGGGCGGTCGTGATGAGAGCGAGGATTCCCCGCTGTCGCGTACGACCGCCGTCGTTCCGCGCTCGATGCGCGGCGAATGGTGTCTCAGCCATGTGTTCTCGTGATTCCTCTGCAGGTAGAATCAACGCGACCGCGCGGCCACGCTGTTTTCCGGCGCGCCATCGGCGCGTATCAGCCTGAGGCCGGCGGTCCGGAGCGAGCGTTGCTTCTTGGTAGGGAGAGCGCTCGCTCCGTCTCACGGGGAAGACGGGTCTTCTCGGCTTCAGGCGAAGGCAGCCGCCGCTCGACCGCCTCGCGGCGAGCGAACATAGGATTGCCTAACTAAGGGAATACTAAGTCATCGTCGTGTCCCGTTCAACCAGCGCATCGGGCGACTTAGGATTCCGGGCATGGCCCATACCTTCTCGCCCGACGTCGTGTCGGCGATTCTGCACCACATGAACGACGACCACCGCGATGACAACCTCCTGATCGTGCGCGCGTTCGCAGACCGCGCTGCCGCTTCCGCCGAGATGATCGGCTTCGACGGCGACGGCGGATCGTGGCGCTTCACCCCGGAAACCGGCCGGGAGACGCACGCGACGATCCCCTGGCCGGGCGGGCCGATCGACGAGCGTCCCGCCGTGCGCCGCGAGATCGTCGCGCTTTACGACGAGGCCTGTGCGCGGCTCGGCATCGAGCCGCGCCCGCACAGCTGAGCGGGTCTCGAACTCGCACTCGAAGATAGGTGAGGCAAGCCTTACACTGAGGGCATGACGAACGTCACCGCACTGTCTTCAGTCATCCGCGAGCGCTCGAAAGACGCGCATTCCTCGAGCGAGGGCGCCTCCTTCATGTCAACGCTCCTGCGCGGCGAGCGCACCCGCGACGACTACATCTCGCTCGTGGCGCAGCACTTCTTCATCTACCGGGCGCTCGAGAACGCGACTGAGCGCATGCGGCACGATCCGATCGCCGCGCGCTTCATCAGCGACAGCCTCACGCGCTTGCCCGCGCTCGAGTCCGACCTGGAGTTCCTGCTCGGCGGCGACTGGCGAGAGCGCATCGCGCCGCTGCCGGCCACCGCGCGCTACGTCGCCCGCATCGATCAGGTCGGATCGACGTGGGTCGGCGGCTTCGTCGCCCACCATTACACGCGCTACCTCGGCGATCTGTCGGGCGGCATCCACATCGGCCGAGTGCTCAAACGCCAGTTCGGTTTCGACACGAACGGCATCGGGTTCTACCTCTTCGGCGACATCGCCGACCCCGCCGAGTTCAAGAACGTCTACCGCGACGAGCTCGATGCGGCGCCGTGGGACGAGGCGGAGAAGCAGCGCGTCATCGCCGAGGTACTCACCGCATACCGCTTCAACACCGAGGTGTTCGAAGACCTCGCTCGCGAGTGCGAGGTTCGCACCGCCTGAGCGTCAGCGCGCCGTGCGGGCCGCCTCGATCACGCGGGCGAGGGATTCCTCCTCGCCGACCGAGATGCGGATCCCCTCAGGGAAGGGGCGCACGACGAGTCCGGCCGCGTCGAATGACGCGGCGACAGAAGGATCCGCGGTCGGGAGCCACACGAAGTTGCTCTGCGATTCGGGCACCCGCCACCCGGCCTCGGCGAGCCCCGCGGTCAGTCGGCCCCGGCGCTCGACGAGGTGAGCGACGCGGGTGCGCACCTCGTCTTCGCGTTCCAGGCTCGCAAGCGCCGCCGCCTCGGCCTGCGCCGTGACCGACAGCGGGATCTGTGCCGCACGAGCCGCGTCGAGAACGCGCGCGTGCCCGATCGCATATCCGACTCGCAGCGCTGCGAGGCCGTACGCCTTCGAGAACGTGCGCAGCACCACGACGTTCGGGTGGCTCTCGTAGACCCGCTCCGCGAGGCCGTCGACCGCCGACCCGTCGGTCACGAACTCGGTGTACGCCTCGTCGAGCAGCACGAGGACATTGTTCGGCACACGTGCGAGGAACCGCTCGAACTCGGCGGAGGTGATGATCGGCCCGGTCGGGTTGTTCGGCGTGCACACCAGAATGCATCGGGTGCGATCGGTGACGGCGTCGGCCATCGCGTCGAGATCGTGGCGCCCGTCCGCCAGAAGCGGCACCTCCACGCTCGTGGCGCCGGCGACGCGAACGAGCCCCGGATACGCCTCGAACGATCGCCATG